>Ga0193717_1000435_pt1 | contig 28881 bp, 15 predicted proteins | sample U2c2metaG_FD_145900 | JGI IMG/M metagenome (GOLD analysis project Ga0193717, IMG submission 145900) | Soil microbial communities from a riparian zone of the East river system, Colorado, United States - U2c2 | ecosystem: Environmental > Terrestrial > Soil > Riparian zone | place: USA: East River...
TCCGGGGGCAAGCCCGGACGTGATGGCAACAACGGTGACTGCTCCGCTGGAGCGGCAGTTCGGCGAACTGCAGGGCCTGAGCCAGATGACCTCGACAAGCTCCGGTGGTAATTCGGTCATCGTACTGCAGTTCAATCTCAACCTGAATATCGATATCGCGGAGGAGGAAGTGCAATCGGCAATCAATGCTTCGCAGAGCTTTTTGCCTGCGAACCTTCCGGCTCCTCCGATTTATAGCAAGACGAATCCGGCCGATGCTCCAGTGCTGACGTTGGCAGTCACGTCGAATACCATTCCGCTTTCTCAGGTGGAGGACCTCGTCGACACACGGCTGGCTCCCAAGATCTCGCAGCTCAATGGTGTAGGTCTTGTAAGCATCAGCGGCGGACAGAAGCCGGCAGTACGGATTCAAGCAAACCCGACCGCACTGTCTTCCTACGGCATTGGCCTCGAAGATCTCCGCACCGCTGTTACCAACTCCAGCGTCAACGCTGCCAAGGGAAACTTCGACGGACCTCGTCAGGACTACCAGATTGACGCGAACGATCAACTCGTCACCAGCCATGACTACAACAAAGTGGTTGTCGCCTATCGCAATGGCGCGCCGGTGATGTTGACCGACGTAGCCAAGATTATCGATGGAGTTGAGAACAGCACACAAGCAGCCTGGATGAACCAGACTCCGGCTATCATCCTCAACGTACAGCGGCAACCAGGCGGCAATACGATTAGTGTCGTCAAGAGCATTAAGAAGCTGTTGCCACAACTGGAAGCGAATCTTCCCAAGGGAATCCAGGTCACAACGCTCACCGACTTGACGACGCCCATTCAGGCGTCCGTTGATGATGTTGAGTTTGAACTCCTGCTGACGATCGGACTGGTCGTCCTGGTTATCTTCCTTTTTCTGCGAAATCTCTATGCCACCATCATTCCGAGTGTGGCCGTGCCGCTATCGCTTGTTGGCACCTTCGCGGCGATGTACGCGCTTGGATACAGCCTCGATAACTTATCTCTGATGGCGTTGACCATTTCGACAGGCTTCGTTGTCGACGACGCTATTGTGATGGTCGAGAATATCTCCCGTTACCTTGAGGAGGGAGAATCTCCCATGCAAGCGGCGCTGAAGGGCGCCGAGCAGATCGGATTCACCATTCTCTCGCTGACCGTGTCGCTCATCGCGGTGCTGATTCCGCTGCTTTTTATGGGTGACGTGGTGGGCCGTCTCTTTCGTGAGTTTGCGGTCACGCTCGCTGTGACCATCGTGATCTCGGCGGTTGTCTCACTGACGCTGACGCCGATGATGGCGTCGCGAATCCTGAAACACGATCCGGAAGCACAGCAGGGGCGCTTCTACAGGGCCTCCGAACATGTGTTCGAACGGATGATTGCGTTTTATGGACGAACGCTGAAGTTCGTGCTTCGTTACCAGACGATCACGCTGCTTGTCGCTTTGGCTACGTTGATGTTGACGGTGTTCCTCTACATCATTATCCCCAAGGGTTTCTTTCCGGTGCAGGATACAGGCGTTATCCAGGGTATCTCGCAGGCTCCGCAGACCATCGGCTCCAAAGCCATGGCGGAGAAACAGAAGGAACTCGCAAAGGTCGTTCTGGATGACCCCGCAGTTGAAAGCCTGTCATCTTTTATCGGCGCCGATGGCACTAATACCACCACCAACAGCGGCAGAATGTCGATCAACCTGAAGCCACTGGAGCAGCGCAAGCTAAGCGCAGCAGATGTTATCCGCAGGCTTCAGACCAAGCTCAGTAAAGTAGACGGCATACAACTCTTCATGCAGCCGGTGCAGAACATCTCGGTCGATGACCGCGTCAGCCGTACACAATATCAGTACACGCTTGAAGATCCCGATCAAAACGAATTGAACGATTGGACCAATCGTTTTGTTGCGCGCCTGAAACAGTTGCCGGAGCTGGAAGATGTTGCCACGGATCAACAGATGGGCGGCCTGGCTGTATCTTTAGTGATTGATCGTCCAACGGCCTCTCGCCTGGGTATCGCCCCCACGACGATCGACAATACGCTCTATGACGCCTTCGGCCAGCGGCAGATCAACACGATGTACACGCAATTGAATCAGTACCACGTGATTCTTGAGGCGCAACCGCAGTTCCAAGTCGATCCCAACAAGCTGAACCACCTCTACATCCAAGCCAACGCGGCCTCAGGCACCAGCGGAGCCGGAGCCTCTACCTCTTCGGGAAGGGGTTCCACTTCAGCCGGGTCGAATGCCCTTAGCACTACTGCGCTGTATACGCCTTCAGCGAGCACACTCACCCAGCCAGCCAACGCTCTTACCTCGAGTACGGCGGCCTCCAGCGGCGGAGCAACCTCTGCTGGCAACACAAGTTCAGCCACCAGCAACGCTGTTCCTTTGAGTGCCTTCTCTCACTTTGAGACGACGACAGAACCACTCTCGATAACGCACCAGGGGCAGTTTCCGTCGATCACCGTCTCTTTCAACCTTGCCCCGAATACCGCGCTAGGTGGCGCCATTACAGCCATCGACAAGGTCCAGAAAGACATGCACATGCCGGCGAGTCTGCAGGCCGACTTTCAGGGCACGGCAGCCTCTTTCAGGAACTCGCTGTCTAACGAGCCTCTGCTGATTCTGGCCGCCCTTGTTACGGTCTACATTGTCCTGGGCGTTCTCTATGAGAGTTTCATTCACCCGATTACCATCCTGTCGACGCTTCCTTCAGCAGGGGTGGGAGCTTTTCTCTCGCTAATTATCTTTCACCAGGATTTGAGTGTCGTAGCCATCATCGGCATCGTCCTGCTTATCGGTATCGTTAAAAAGAACGGCATCATGATGGTCGACTTCGCCCTGGAAGCAGAGCGGCAGCACGGCAAAAGCTCTACCGACGCGATCTACGAGGCATGCCTGCTTCGCTTCCGTCCCATCATGATGACCACGATGGCTGCGCTTCTAGGTGGCCTTCCGCTGGCATTCGGAACTGGCATCGGATCAGAACTTCGCAGACCGCTTGGCATCGCGATGGTTGGGGGCCTGCTGCTCAGTCAGGTGCTCACACTCTACACAACTCCGGTTATCTATATCTTCTTCGACAACCTGGCGCACCGCTTCTCTCGCAAGCCGGCGCGGGTCCACGCCAGCGATGAGCCACACCCGGCGGGTCAGTCGTGAACATCTCCGCGCCATTCATCCATCGTCCAGTAGCCACGACGCTGCTCACGGTTGCCGTTGCCATCGCTGGAGCAATTGCGTTCCAGGTCCTTCCAGTCTCGCCATTGCCTCAGGTAGACTTCCCCACTATCTCTGTCAGTGCAAGCCTTCCGGGTGCAAGTGGAGATCATGGCATCTTCCGTTGCTACACCTCTGGAGCGGCAGTTCGGCCACATAGCAGGCGTCACCGAGATGACCTCCGCCAGCAGTTTGAGCTCTACCTCGGTAACCATTCAGTTCGATCTCAGTCGCAATATCGACGGCGCAGCGCGCGATGTGGAAGCAGCCATCAACGCAGCCAGAACCTATCTGCCCGCCAACCTTCCTGCCAATCCGACCTATCGCAAGGTCAACCCGGCCGATGCTCCCATCATGATCATCGGTCTCACCTCGGACAAGTATGGTCCCGACAAGCTCTACGATGAAGCCTCCACCGTAATGCAACAGAAGCTATCTCAGATTCAAGGCGTGGGGCAGGTGAATCCTGGTGGTGGTGCCTTGCCTTCTGTTCGAGTGGAGGTGAATCCTACTAAGCTCGCCAGCTATGGACTGGCGATGTCCAATATTCAGTCTGTGCTGAGCCTGCAGAACTCCAATCTGGCCCGAGGGCAGGTCTCCAACGGCGACATCAGCGCCGATATCGTCGTCAACGGCCAGATCTCGCACGCCGAGGACTATAAGCCGATCATCATCGGTTACAACCACGGTGCAGCGGTGCGTCTCTCCGATGTGGCCGATGTCGTCGACTCGGTCCAGAACGTACGTGCTGCAGGTTATCTGAACGGCAAACGTGCCGTGACGCTGATCATCTTTCGGCAGCCAGGCGCCAACATCATCGATACGGTGGACCGCATCCGAGCACAGTTGCCTTCACTCAAAGCGTCCATCCCGCAGGGCATTGATACAACGATCGTTCTTGACCGAACAACGACAATCCGCGCATCGGTCCACGATGTTGAGCGAACGCTTATTATCTCGGTCGGCTTGGTCATCCTTGTCGTGTTTATCTTTCTGCGCAACGGCCGGGCTACCCTTATCCCTGCGGTCGCCGTGCCTGTTTCATTGATCGGCACCTTCGCGGTCATGTACCTGTTCGGCTATAGCATCGATAACCTGTCGTTGATGGCGTTGACTATCTCCACGGGATTCGTCGTGGACGACGCCATTGTTGTCATGGAAAACGTTGCGCGCCACCTGGAAGATGGCATGGACCCCTTCGCAGCCGCATTGAGGGGAGCGAAAGAGATAGGCTTCACCGTGATGTCCATCAGCGTTTCGCTGATCGCAGTCTTTATCCCGCTTCTGTTGATGGGAGGAATCGTAGGCCGCCTTTTCCGCGAATTTGCTGTCACGCTCTCCACGGCCATTTTTGTGTCGATGGCCATCTCGTTGACGACCACCCCAATGATGTGCGCCTACCTGCTCAGGAGCGAGCACGGAAAGAAGCATGGCCGCCTCTATATGGCCACTGACAGGTTCTTCGAATGGATCCTGAAGATCTATCGGCACAGCCTGCACTGGGTTCTCGATAATCCGGGACTTACCCTCACCGTTTTATTCCTCACGATCGCACTCAACGTCGTCATCGTTCTCAAGATCCCTAAGGGCTTCTTTCCGCAGCAGGACACAGGCTCGCTCGCCGGCGGAGTACAGGGCCCACAGGACTCATCCTTCCCGGCGATGAACAGCTCCATCCAGCAGATAGAAAATGTGGTCAAGAGCGATCCCGCGGTCCAGAACGTTATTGCCTTCACCGGCGGAAACGGCGCTACCAATACGGGAAATCTTTTCATTGCGCTAAAGCCTCTTGAACAGAGAAAGATCGGCGCTCCGGAGATCATTAACCGTATTCGGCCGAAGTTGAACCGACTGCCTGTTGCATCGGCCTTTCTGCAGGCTTCGCAGGATCTTCGAATCGGAGGGAGGTCGAGCAATGCGCTCTATCAGTACACGATTCAGGCGGACAATGTCACCGATCTCAAGACCTGGGGTCCCAGGCTGCTCGCAGAGATGAAGCGCCTGCCCGGCCTTCAGGATGTCAACTCGGACCAGCAGAACGGTGGCCTCGATGAGCTGTTGACCTACGATCGTGTCACCGCCGCCAAGCTCGGCCAGACGGCCCAGTCGCTTGATGCTGGCTTGTACGCGGCCTTCGGTCAGTCCGAAGTCTCTCTTATCTATACGCAGTTGAATCAGTACTACGTCATTCTGGAGGTTGCACCTCAATACTGGCAAAGCCCTGAAGGCTTGAAAAATATCTACTTCCACTCGGCCAACAGCAGTAGCACTACCGCCAGTGGCAACGCGCCGCTCTTCACCATGGCTACCAGTCGGGCCAGTACGACTCCTTTGGCCCTCAACCACACCGGCCTCTTCCCTTCTGTCACCGTATCCTTCAATCTTGCCCCCGGGGTTTCACTCAGCGATGCTACGTTGGCCATTGACGAGATGCAGCAGCGGCTGGGCACGCCATCGTCTGTTCGAGGCTTCTTCGCCGGCACGTTGCAGGCCTACCAGCAATCGCTGGGCACGGAGCCTCTGCTTATTCTGACGGCTCTCTTTGCGGTATACATCGTCCTTGGTGTTCTCTACGAGAGCCTCATGCATCCGCTCACTATTCTTTCAACGCTACCCTCGGCAAGCGTTGGCGCCATGCTTGCTCTCATGCTCTTCAAAGAAGATCTGAATGTAATCTCCATCATTGGCATTGTGCTGCTGATTGGTATCGTCAAGAAGAATGCCATCATGATGATCGACTTCGCTCTGCAGGCAGAGCGTGAGGGTGGCATGAACACTCAGGACGCCATCTTCGAAGCCTGCATGCTCCGTTTTCGTCCCATCCTGATGACCACGATGGCTGCTCTCTTCGGCGCTCTTCCTCTGGCCTTCGGAACGGGTACGGGCTCTGAGCTTCGCCGCCCGCTCGGCATCACCATCGTTGGCGGTCTTATCGTAAGCCAGCTACTCACGCTCTATACCACACCGGTCGTCTATCTCACGCTCGATAAACTCCGCTTGCGAATGCTCGGCAAGGAGCATGACACCTTCAATCCCTCGGATGGCGCAATGCCCTCCACCGCAGATTAATTCGACGGATCACGGATGTATAAAATTATGACCACCCTTCGCCTCCACGCTGCAATCTCCTCTGCTATCGCGATGTTGTTGCTGACAGGCTGCAGAGTCGGCCCCAAATATCAGGTGCCTCCCGCTACGGCGCAGGCCCCTCCTGTCTCTTACAAGGAGTCCCCAACTCAGTTCCCGGACAACGATGGATGGAAGGTCGCACAGCCGCAGGATGCGATGCTGCATGGCAAATGGTGGGAGATCTACAACGATCCCGAGCTGAACGCTCTCGAAGGTCAACTGAACATCAACAATCAGAACATCAAGCAGTTCTTTGAGAACTTCATGGAGGCCCGCGACCTCGTCGCCCAGGCGCGCGCGCAGCTCTATCCCACGCTCGCGACCTCTCCGTCTTATCAGCGCTCCCGCACCTCTTCCAATCTGACGAACTCGGCCTCAGCCAACACTGGCCACGAGAGCTCTGTCGGCGACCTTTCATTCTCCGCCTCGTGGGAGCCCGATCTCTGGGGCAAGGTCCGCAATACCATCCGCGAGCAGCAATACAACGCACAGCTCAGTGCCGCCGACCTGGAGAACGAGCGCCTCACCGAGCAGGCCAGCCTCGCGATCTTCTTCTTCGAGCTTCGCGGGCAGGACGCCCTCATCGAGATCTTCGTGAACACCATTACCGCCGATCAGAAGTCTCTCGATTACACCCGCGCCCAATACGAGACTGGAGTTGGCGATGAGATCTCCGTCGTCGAGGCGCAGAATACGCTACAGAACGTCCAGTCCGCGGCCACCAACCTCACCGTCGCCCGCGCCCAGTTCGAGCATGCGATCGCGGTCCTCATCGGCACGCCAGCCTCCGGCTTTTCGATACCTGTAAAGCCTCTTCTCACCACTGCACCGTCGATCCCCATCGGCGTGCCGTCCCAGCTTCTGGAGCGTAGACCCGACATCGCCGCCGCCGAGCGCAACATGGCGTCGGCCAACGCCCAGATTGGCGTCGCCACCGCGGCCTTCTACCCGAACCTTACGCTGTCAGCTCAAGGCGGCCTTGAGAGCTCCACCTTCAAACACTTCCTGGATTGGCCCAGTCGCTTCTGGTCGATCGGCCCGTCGGTCTCTGAGACCATCTTCGACGCAGGCCTCCGCCGCGCTACCGTGAACCAGTTCATCGCCGTCTACAACGCCGACATCGCCAGCTATCGTCAAACCGTCCTCACCGCATTTCAGCAGGTCGAAGATTACCTGGCCGCAGTTCGCATTCTGTCGACACAGATGCAGCAGCAGCAGGCGGCGCAGCAATCCGCAGAGCAGTACGTCAGCCTGGCGATGGCGCGGTACGAAACCGGCATCGACCCTTACATCAACGTCGTCACAGCGCAATCGACCCTGCTTGTCGACCAGCAGGCGCTGGCCACGCTGCACATTCAACAGATGACGGCCTCCGTGCAGTTGATAGAAGCTCTTGGCGGAGGATGGGATAACTCGCAACTACCGACACCGGCACAAGTCTCAAGAAAACTGACCAGAACGGAAACTACCATTCAGAAGTGACTCTATGGACATCGGTGAGACAAACAATAGCAAAGGTGAATGCAGGTCAGCGTTTCGCAATTTATCCGACGACAGCTACGAGGTCGGCGATGCCGCCGCTCTGCGTCTTGTGGTTCATTGATGATCCGCGAGGGCACTTGCTACAAGTGTCAACTGTGGCGGTACGAGCGGCTGCTCATGAGAGCGGAGCGAGGCACTGATCGGCTGGTGTGTGGAGACGATTTAAATTCAATGAAAGTCGAGATCGATAATGAAAGTCCTCGATCGGGACGTAAGAAGCTGAAACAAGATAAAAATCGGAGTTGAATAGAATTGGCTAAAGTTTTATCGATCAAATAGCCATAGTAAGTACCTAGCAAGGCTGAACCTTCGGCTTGACAATGTGGTTAATTTTCAGCGGCATTGTGAGGGGCACTTCTGCAAATCAGCGGGCTACAAGGGCGTTCATTGATGACCGCATCCCGTACAGGCGCAACTTATTACAGAATTGCTCGTCTATCCTGAGCAGAATCCCGGCTCGGATGAGTCGAGGATTACTGAGGAGGACGCCACAGATGCCGAACCTAGCTTTCAAGCTTACGTACGGGGTAATGCTCACATTCGGAATGGCCACACTCGCACTAGCTCAGGATAATGCGATGCAGCCGCCCTCAGCACGCCAGCAGCTTCAGCATATCCATACACCGCAATCGCTCAACCAGGAGCTCGTTCGTCTAACAAAAGATCTTGAGTTAACTCCGAAACAGCAGCAACAGGTCAGGCCTCTGCTTGAGGAGCACCACAACAGGATTCAGGCACTGCTCGACAAGAATCCGAACGCTTCGCGCCAGGAGCTCGGTCCGCAGATTCACGCTATCAGCGATGAAACGCATCGTGAAATCCATGCCCTGCTTAGTGATCACCAGAAACAATTGGAAAAGGCGATGCAGCAACGCGAGCATAAGGGTGAAGAAAACAGGCGACCTGCTCCGCCTACGATAGCCTCTCCCGAGCCATCTCCTTCGGCCTCTTGATCTATCTGGCTAGGCGCCGCACCGTGAGTTTTATTCTTCGCGTTTAACTGCGATGAAGAACGGTACGGCGGAGCTACTCACGGTTCAATCACTTCCAGGAGGCGATTGCCAATGGGAAGACGAACGACTGGCGCTGCCGAGCGGGTGGACGGTATCTGTACATCTGCGAGTTTAGGCTGGTGCACTATTGCAGCCAGCAGCGTGGGTATCCGGGGGTTCCACTGTCGGGATACATGACGGCGGATGTGAAGCGGGAGTTCCTGACGGAGAAGAGCTGCGCGCCGAACTGCACGATCAGTTGCGTGCATCAGGTGAGCTATATCGACCACTGGCGGTCTCCGCAGGAGACTACAATTACACTTGGAGCGTCGGGGTCTTCCCAAGGGCTTCGGAGCTGGTGCAGATTCAGTAGACCCCTCCCCCTCCCCCCTCCCCCTGTCAGGCGTAAAGTCCTTTGATTCAGTTATCTGCGTAGAAGTGTGTCTGCAAAGTCGTGCAGTCAAAGAGGTTACGGCCAAAGTCGTGCAAGGAAACGGGTTATCTGACCTCCTGAGTGTTTAAATGAAGAAAGCCCCGGTTTGCCGGGGCTTTCTTTGATTCTGTTTTAAGTGTACCGGACGGAGGGAAACTAATCGGCAATGTTTATTAGCTTTGTTTTCATTGGGTTGGAAGGGTTTGGGATTTGACAAGATATCCGCCGCAGCCTGCAGTGCATTGGCTGTGAACTTGGACCACGACGGACTGGCGTGCAAGGCCGGGCTACAGGTTCATGATGTAATTCTGCAGCTGAATGGGCAGGTGGTGTGGAATTGATCAGATACGCGGAATGTTGCGGGAGATACCACTCGTCCTCCCACCCCGAAGCCGAGTCCCAGACTATATATATGACCGGGAGCGTTGATTTCCCTCTGCCCGCCAGTGTGGCTGCAAGAGCGCCACACTAGCGGAGGTTGGAAAAGCCTAAGAGACGATCTAATTAGCTATGTGAATAGCTGTCCTGGAAGGCAGCCGGTCAGGCAACTTCCCTTTGTTCTCGCCGTTGATCCCTTGATTGAAACCGATGAACATCTTCACGTTCGGCTGGATTCAGTATCTTGAAAGCGCCTGCTGCCACTGCGGCTCCGCCAAATTCAGCTACCAGGTAAATCCAGATATTCTGCCAGGACGACAGCCCGAGAACGGAGATGCCCGTAGCGACCGCTGGGTTGAACGCTCCACCGGAGATGTTGCCGACGGAAAACGCCCCCACCAGCACCGTGAATCCGATCGCCAGCCCGTAGAAAGAATTTCCCGACGTACCCTTGGCCGTAGCGACGTTCAGCACGACGTAAACGAGCGCAAAGGTGAAAAGAAACTCCGCCAGAAGCGCGGGTACGGTCGCCGGGTGGAGCGGTGTAACAGCGGCCCCTCCCTCGAAGAACTTGACGACCAGGGCCGCGAGCACAGCCCCCATGATCTGAAAAATCATGTACGGTGCTACATCTTTGGCCTCGCACTTCCCGCGCAACCAGACGCCCAGCGTAACGGCCGGATTAAAGTGCCCTCCGGAGATATGCCCGCCCGCAAAAACCATCACCATGAGTGCGGAACCGATTGCCAGCGGGGCGAACGGACCGGCACCGTGGCCGGTGACCGTGCACCCAATGGTCAGAACCAGGAAAAAGGTCCCGATGAATTCAGCGATGTACTTTTTCATGAACACCCTCCTTCGACTCTCGATGTTGCTAGAGCGCTGCGATGGCTTTGGCTACACCCTCTCCGTATGCCGGGTCGGCCTTCGAGCAGTTGCCGATATGACGATCCTGCACTTCCTTCGAGGCTGCTCCGATCGCACGAGCGGTGTTCTCGAACAGACGCTGTTGCTCATCCGGCTTCAGCATGCGAAAGAGATTGCCGGGCTGAGAGTAGTAGTCATGGTCATCCTCGCGGAAGTTGAACTTCCCGGCATCACCATTGATGGCCAATGGCGGCTCCGCAAAGTCAGGTTGCTCCTGCCATTCCCCGTGGCGGTTCGGCTCATAGCTGGTAGCTCCCGCGCTGTTGCCATCGACTCGCATGGCCCCGTCGCGGTGGTAGCTGTGGAACGGGCACTTCGGCGCATTGACTGGGATGAGGCTGTGATTGACCCCGAGTCGGTACCGCTGTGTATCTCCATACGAGAAGAGGCGGCCCTGAAGCATCTTGTCCGGAGAGAAGCTGATACCGGGAACGATGTTCGCCGGCGAGAAGGCAGCCTGTTCCGTCTCCGCAAAGAAGTTGTCTGGATTGCGATTCAGTTCCATCTCACCCACCTCGATGAGCGGGTAGTCGCCGTGCGGCCACACCTTGGTCAAGTCGAACGGATGGATGTGATAGGTGTTCGCATCCTCTTCGTTCATGATCTGGACATAGAGCTTCCACCGGGGAAATTCGCTCCGCTCGATGGATTCGTAAAGGTCTCGCTGATTACTCTCACGATCACTCGCGATGATCTCTCCCGCCTCAGCGTCCGTCAGGTTTTGAATGCCCTGTTGCGTCTTGAAGGTAAACTTCACCCAAAATCGCTTGTTCTCGGAGTTGATGAAGCTGTAGGTGTGGCTCCCGAACCCATGCATATGGCGGAAAGACTTCGGGATTCCGCGATCACTCATGACGACGGTTACCTGGTGCAGCGCTTCGGGGAGGTTCGTCCAGAAGTCCCAGTTGTTATCGGCGCTGCGCATTCCCGTTCGGGGATCGCGCTTGATAGCGTGGTTCAGGTCGGGGAACTTAAGCGGATCACGAAGAAAGAAGACCGGAGTATTGTTTCCGACCAGATCCCAGTTTCCTTCCTCGGTGTAGAACTTCAACGCGAATCCACGGATGTCTCGCTCTGCATCAGCAGCTCCTCGCTCACCGGCAACGGTTGAGAAGCGCGCAAACATTTGGGTCTTCTTCCCGATCTCGGAGAAGATCTTCGCCTTGGTGTACTTGGTGATGTCGTGGGTGACGGTGAACGTTCCATGAGCACCGGCGCCCTTGGCATGCATTCTGCGCTCTGGAATCACTTCACGGTCGAAGTGCGCCATCTTCTCGAGAAACCAGACATCCTGCAGCAATGCGGGACCACGCGGCCCTGCGGTTTGGATATTCTGGTTGTCGACAACCGGTGCGCCGAATGCAGTCGTAAGTTTCTTCATGTGTCCCCTTGGGTGTTACATCTGAGCTAACTCAGCGTAGAACCACCGTTAGAAGAGTGCCATGACACGGATACAGCAATTTCGGACATTCGCGGGTAGTTGTCTCCGGCATTCTGCCCCACTGCTTACCGTCTAGTTGAGACGCTAATTTGAGGCGCACGAGGTGGAAGGGGGGAGGGACCAAGCCGTAGGCTTCAGATGGTACGTTCGATAATTTCGTCACGCTGCTTATGAACGCTAAATCCGTCATATCCAGGAACAGTCCGTGCATTGATCGCAACGGTTCGGGAAGAAAGTTCGTCCCGGCGTCTCCCTTCCTCTTGGCAACGGGCACCGTATTGGCGACCTTCAAGTCGAATGCTGGCGGTCCCTAGGCCTGTCGACAAGCTTTCTCTCGGATGATTTTCTATGTCAAGCAGCACATTTCAGCTACAGGTCTGCGTATCAGGCAGAAGGCGCCACCTCTTCCCGTGCTGCGACGAAGGTAAACCGCTTCTTTAGACGAAGGAACGGCCGCTCAAAATAGTGGAAGGATAGAGCCGCTATGGCAATGCTGAGCGCGAGGACTACTACAGTCCAAACGTAATCGCGAATGGCCGTAGGAAGCACAAGGCTCGGAAAAAGGCGGCGCAGGTAGGGGACCGCCTTCACAAAAGTGAGAAAGAAGACCAGCGAATGAACAAGGTAGAGGCCGTAGGAGATTCGCCCCAAATACGAAAGCCATCGGGGGATGAATCGTGAGGGAGTTCCAAGAGCAGAGAGGAAGAAAATTACGGCACCGGCCAGGACGAGGAACCATCCCAGTACGGCGCCAACCGGTGTCGGGTGCGGTTCCCAACTTTGAACCTTGAAACGGAGTAAGGCTATAAACCAACAGCCGAACCCGAGAAGGAAGCCCACGACACGCATCGGAACTGGCAGTCGGACCAGCCTGCCTCGCAACAGAAGGGCAATCAAGGTTCCGGCGCAGAAGAACTGGAACTGCACGAAGCTGTTTGTCCACTCTCCGTTATCGCCCGAAGTCGGGTGGAGCGCATAAAGGAGCACCGTGACATACGCGAGAGCGAGAAGAAGGTAGCTGACAATTGCGACGGCCCGGCGGCCCCCAAACGCGGCGAGCACGGGGATCACGATGTAGAACTGCTCTTCAACGGAGATACTCCAGAGCGGGTCAACCGAACCAGCGATCCAGCCGTGATGAAGGATGTACCAGTTGCCTGCAAAAAAGGTGAAGGCCAGCCAGGCGAGCGGATCAGCTGTCCCAACCCCAGGAATGAAATAGTTGAGCAGCGCCAATCCGAAAAATGCAACGAAATAGAGCGGCCAGATTCGGAGGATGCGGCGCATATAGAACGCTTTGATGTGAATTCTGCCCGTTCGCTCTCGCTCACGAAGCAGCAACTCCGTGATCAGAAACGCGCTCAGCAGAAAGAAAACAGGGACACCAAAAGGCCCGACACTGCCTATCCGAAAGAGCCATGGATTGTGAACCGGATCGGTCGGCACGTAGTCCATGCGATGGAAACTGAACACGCAAAGGAAGGCGAAGAACCGCAGAGCATCCAACTCTGGCCTGTAATATGAGTCGCTCTCAGTGCTCGATGTTGTACCTGGTCCAACGCGCATTGGGCTTTCCTGTTCGACCATCCATTCCACCCGGGTGACTGACATGTTCTTGTCCACCTAAGCCTAAATGGAAAGATCGTCACAATACGATCCGAGTCATCAACGAAATGGAAAACCCGTATCCGGTGTCGGCTTCGAACGAGGGTAAGCCCGGCGCCTGGAAAGTCCCAGCTTCGGTCAGTTGAATTCTCCGGAGAAACGCTCCAGCAAACCAGGAGCATTTGAAGATATGCAAATGTCTTAGATATCGGCAGAGCAGGAGGAACATTCGGCCATTTATAGCAATGAGAAGGATGATTGAAAGACGAAGGTAACTCTGGCAAAATCCTACCGCATCTTTACACCTGCGTTCGCCTCTGGTGAGACTACACCCGAGGCTGATTCACAGGCAGGAAATGACTTCACCTCGATCTGATTAGGCAAATTTCCGAGTCCAAAATATTGGTTGCAGAGACCCTGCTCTCCGATTGCAATCACCCGGATGCCAGACGAGGCATTTCCAAGCGGTTTGCCTACCGGGCCTGTGGTAACCATCGTGAAAGAACCCTCTCTCCCTTCCGAGTTCTGATGAAGATGGCCCGCGAAGTCATATCGCACACCCGAATTTTCGAGAATTTCCAAGTAGCGAGCGCGAGCCTCATGTGGAATATTGAAGTACTGATCGGGCTCATCGGCAGTGCGTAAAAACCAAGGGATATGCTGGAACACTACGATCCACTTGACTCCGTTCACCTTGGCTGCCCTGAGCTCTATTTCGAGCCATTCCCGCTGTGTTTTCTCTTCATCCATCACTTTCTCGGGATGTTGAATGATGCTCGAGTCGATCACAATCCCTTCCATGTCGCCATTCCGAAAGGAGTAGTAGTCCTTGCCGAAGAGTCTGCGATATGCCGCTAGACTCTCGTGCGTCGGAATGTTGCCGACGTCATGATTGCCTGCAATATTGTAGAGAGGTATTTTCGGGTCGATCTCGTGCGTCACGCGCAGATACTCCGCGACCTGAGCCGCGTCTCCCGGCTTGTTTATCAAGTCTCCACTCATCACAATGAATGCAGGACGCAAACGGTTAGCGGTGGCGATTGCGAATTCAAGGTTCGCCGTTTCCTGGGCAAACCCAACATTGTTGGTATACATACCAAACTGCGGATCAGACATCTGTATAAAGAATCGGTCTTGCGCGCGTCCGCTAGGAGCACCAAGGAGTGTGAGAGCGCAGAAGAACAGGAGTCGGTATGTTTGCCTCTTCATTAGTTGAATCCTCTCCGCAGGTGGGATGAAGGCCTCGCGCCAGCATCTCTCCTGCTGTTGACCGGTACCGTTTGTAGACAAGGTGGCGATATTGCTATCGATTGACATGAACTTCCGGCCGTTCGGCTAGTAACTGATCCGAAGGCCAAACTGGAGGACGCGGTTATTGCTTCCCCCGAGGATTCGCCCGAAGTTAGGACTTCCGACGGTGCTGTTCGGTGCGTCGTACAGTGGGGTGTTGGTGAGATTGAATGCCTCCGCCCGAAACTGAACAACCAGATTGTCGCCAAAGGGCTGCGAGCGATCGACTCCGAGATCGTAATCGAAGGAACCGGGAGTCCGGATGTCTGGCTCATTTCGGCTGTCATTTCCAAGGCTGAACGGGGCGGGGATTTGAAACGCGGATGTATCGAACCAGGTATTAAGAGTCCGAGGCGTTGTGGTAAGTCGACCACTATGCAGCTTGTTGGCATAGGAAGTAAAGCCGGATACATTCGCCTGGTTGGGCGTCGTAATACTGATCGGATATCCACTCTGAAACCGAAGTATCCCATTGAGCTGCCAGCCTCCGAGCACCCATGCTGCTGGTCCTCTCGTCAGGTAGCGTTGTTGGGCCCCGAAAGGAAGATCCAACACGTGGGCCACGGAAACTACTTGTGGGGCGTCAAAATCTCCCAATGCCCGCGCCGCTCGTAGATTGTTCGGATCTGAGATGTAAGAACGGCCAGCGAATCGTTCAGGAACATCGTCGATCAACTTGCTCCAGGTGTAAGCCGCCAGGATCGAATATCCATGCGAGAAACGCCGATCAAACTTAGCTGTGAGTGCGTGGTATATCGAGTCACCTACTGGGTCGCGTTTTTGACTTACTCCCAGATATTGAGGGAATGGCCGTAGGAGCTGAACCCGCTGAACCGTCTTCGCACTCAAGGTCCCTGTGGTAATTTGGCCGTAAAATGGATTGGGCACTTGTTGCAGAAGAGCATTTCCCTGGCTTAGCACGGATGTACTCGGCACGTCGCGTTGACGATCATTCCAGAGACGCAGGCCCCGACTGCCGATGTAGCCAAGTTCAAAGACGAAATTCTTCCCTCCCTGCTGGACACTAGCAGTCCACTGATCGTTGCGAGGTGTTCGGAACGGGACATTAAAAAAGCTGCTGATGCTGGTTCCTACCAGGCTCGATGGCGGCTGATTCAAACCTGTAATAAAAGGATTCGCGAGTGCCGCGCCAATTGGAGGCAGATACGGATTCGCAGCGGGCTGCCCCTGAAACAACGAGGTTGTAGCTTGGTACCCGCTTCCGAACTCACTCGGAACGGCGCCGACGCCGCCATTACCGGCAGTGAAGAATGTTCCGTATCCTGCGCGCAGGACCGTATTTGGATAAATGGTCCAGGCAATCCCCACCCGCGGACTGAAATTTAGGTTCTCTGAGATCGTCTGCCCCCTGCGTCCTTTGTTCACAGGTGTGAGTAGACCCGCCTGACCGGTCGTGGGATCGATCGCATTTTGATCGAAGTAAGAGAGCTGGTTGTAGCGCTCCGTCCATGGGTTGGTATGCTCGTACCGAACTCCCAGGTCTGCCGTTAGTGTAGGAGTAAGTTGAATTGTATCCTGCAGAAACATAGCGGAATATACCTGCTGCATGGCAAGAGAAGGATCAACCGTAATCGAGCCACTGGCTGGGAGACCCAAAAGCAGGCTTGCGACACCATATCCTGAGTTGGCACTAGCCTGCGCCGGGTTCGGTCCTTGTGTATACCCGCGGTTGAAACTGAAGTCTCCTGACGGCGTGAATGGGGCTGTGGTGTTGTTATGGAAGATCTCCAAGTCCCCACCAGCTTTGATGATGTTTTTTCCCTTCACCCAGATGATGCTTCCAAAGAGCTGACGGTTCTCTTGATGGCTATGGCGGTCTGATGTCGTGTCAGGACCGAGGGAAGCAGCGTCCGTCGTCGTAATCCGAGGAAACAACTTGGTCTTGGCCCCATTACTAAAGCTGGACACAAAGCCGAGCGAGCTTAGATCAAATCCGAGGCTGCTTGGATTGCTATCGCTGTTACTCCGAGTAAAGCTCACCCGAATATCTGCGAACAACGATGGTGTTAGCGTAATATCGTCAGCGATCATCCCGGTGTAACTGGACGTGATTACAGGCTCATAGGCAGTAGATGTTTGTCTAGGGTAGGCAATGTTCCCTGCAATCGTGGAATTATCGCTTCCACTTTGCCTGCCATAGCGGATAAAGAAATGTTGCTTTTGACCGACGATTTGATCGCCGCGAATGAATATACGATTTAGGTTGTTGACGTCGGAGCCTGTCGCCTCATGGTTAAGTAGATTGTTGCCAGGCAGGTTGGGAAGTGGAAAATATTTAATGATTGCGAGTGCTGTCGGGTCGAGGCGCGAAGCGGGTATCTTATTGTTCAGGAATGGTTGGCGAACATAAGATCCCCCCGTCCCCGGGGTACTGCTCTGCGGATCGTAGATCGTTATCGGATGTCCGGGGGTAGAGAAGGTTTGCGAAAAGTCGCCCTGCCGCTCCAACGCCGTTGGAACGGTATCGATGATTGTTTGCGGGGTGTTTTGGCGAACGCCCTCAAAGTTGAAAAAGAAAAATGTATGATCGCGGCCATCATATAAGTGTGGAATTAATACTGGTCCGCCAATGGCGAATCCATATTCATTTCTTTTGAATGCCGCCCGCGGCAACCCATTCAGGTTGTTGGTGTAGGAATTTGCATTGAACGCATCGTTTCGTATGAATTCATAAACGCTGCCGTGATAACGGTTGGTTCCAGAACGAGTGATGCCATTGAGAACACCGCCACCAGCACGTCCATATTCCGCCGAGTAGGAACTCACTTGAACCTTAACCTGCTCTACTGCTTCGAGAGGTGCAGTATAAGAGATATCGTTTGTCGTTGAGTTGAGAACCTCGGCACCGTCGAGGAGAACTCCGTTGGTGTTCGATCGGCCTCCGTTGATAGATGCGCCGGAGCCTGCGTTGCCATGGACGACGACACCCGGTGAAAGCTCAACCAGGGTGTAGGGATTTCTACCGAGCAGAGGAAGCTCTCGGAAGCTCTCCGATTCGATAGTGGTGCCCAGGCTAGCCGAAGCCGAATCGAGCTGTACACCATTTCCTGACACAGTAACCTGTTGTTGTACTTCTCCCACATGGAGATGGAAGTTAAGTTTAGTGCTCTGGGCAACTGTGAGAACTAAGTCATCTCGCGTTTCTGTCTGGAAACCTGCCGATTGCACGACCATCCGATAGTGACTCGCGGGCAGCAGCGTGAACGCATAGAGGCCACTGCCATTAGTGACTGCGTTTCGTTCCGCTTGCGTGGCGAGGTCGGTCATAGTGACCTTCGCTCCCACTACGTTCTGTCCACCGGGATCCGAGACGAATCCGGAAACTTGGGCTGTCTGAGCGAGACCGAAAGACGTGCCCAACACAGCGAGCGTCAAAAGAAGATAAGCCTTACGAACCATGGAAATAAAACCCCTTCGTTTCAGGTGAGAGGAAGATATTGGGGGGCTGGCCGGTCGTACCCGGTTTAGCCCGTATGAGATTGTTTGTGAGAGCGACCGATCACAAAGGCTTTGACCCTCAACTCCATGCCGCAACTTCGCAGGCGTTGAAAGCGGTCACGCCGAGAGCCCTAGTACGGCCTCCTCAATCATTAGCTTTGATCGTTGTTCCGCATCTTTGCCATGGCGCACTTAAGCCTTGAGGAGTTGGGTAAGGTTGGCCGTAGTCCAAGGCTGTTTATCGGCATTGGCAAAGATTGATAAGTTCACTTCACGATGCTTATCGACATTTACGGAAGCGTAACCACAGAAGTCCGCGAATTCGTAATAACGGATATAAGGCTTCTCTTTCTCTAGTATTTCTATTCGAGCCTGTAGGGAAGAAGGCGAAAAATTTGGCTCCAAATTTACCAGATCTGTCCCATAGGCATCCAAGCCCTTAAGATGATTTTTTACAGGGGAATTCAACGAAGGAATTACACTGCCGATACCCACCTGAACAAAATTCCCTGAGGGCGTGCTTCTCGTCAAGATACTTGTTTTGTGTAAGTGGCCACTCAACACAATCGCTTTATGCTCGGCCAGGAGATTTAGCAATTCTTCTCGCTGTTGTTGTTGATTGGGATGCACATATATATGCCAGTTAGAACGGGCATCATAAGGGACTACAGGAATATGAGTGCAAAAGAACAAGACTTCATCTTTCTTGTGCTCTTTGATGACCCTTTTCAGCCAGGCTAAACTTTCCTGTTCGTTGAAACAGTCAAATAATATGAAGCGGGCATCGTTATAGACATATACATTATTTGCGGAATTAACTAACTGCCTCAGCTGTTTACCTTGCCATGGTAGAACAATCTCCTCGTACACTTCCTTAGCGCCCGTGCCGGTGATATCGTGATTCCCTTTGATTGCTATGAATGGACGCAGCAGTTGCTGTTGATCGATGTAATCGATCAGCTCATTAGTCTGTAGAGAGGCTAATTCCTTTGAACCGCAAAGCCCCTCCACGAAGTCGCCGATCTGGAGGTAGAACTTTGCATCTGTTTCGTTAGCACATTCCTTGGACACACGCATCAGATCCGAAAGGTTATCCCTTGTAATTCGAGAGTAGTTCTCGATCTGCCTAATATCGTTAGGGTATTTCTCCTTCAGATAATTCATGTCGTGATGCATCAGCTTGTCGAAATGTAAATCGCCCAGGAACATAAAATTGAATGGTTTAGTTGCCGAGCCGGTTATACCTCTCGCCCAACTCTGAACGGGCAATGCAGCGGCAATCGTCGAAAGACACTGTAAGAATTTTCTGCGGGAAATATGAAACGAGTTCATTTATGATTCGCCTCTCTCTGAAGTCATGTCGAACTGCGAACTGCCTGCTGCCTGTAATTACTGGTTGCTCTTTTACTGCCGTTTCGTTTAGAAATCCAGCCGAACCGCGAACTGTGCCTCGCGCATAGGCTTACTGATGGTGCTAACTATGCCTACCGTGTTCGTATTAGAGATGTTGGTGTCGGGATCGCCCCAGTTCGGATGATTGAAGGCGTTGAAGAGGGACATCTCCACCGAGAGCCTGCGTAGCTCACTTCTTAGTGGAAAGGTCTTGCGCAGGCTCATGTCGGCCTGGTTGGTGCCCGGTCCGACGATTGTGTTGCGTCCTGCGTTGCCGAAACGGGGCAACCCAGTCGAAGGATCGAGAAGCGGTGGCTGAGTGAAGGCCGCGGGGTTGAACCAGTGATTCCGGCTACGCATGCCGAAGGGAAGATTGGGATTGACACCAGGCACAGCATCCGGCCGGTTGGTCGAAAGACCTCCAAGTGCATTAGTGGTGGCCGTCAGATACCGGCCTGTGGTCCAGTGCCAGATGCCGCTGACGATCCAGCCGCCTGCCATGGCATCGGCCCAGGCCGGCATGGAAGAGCCGAGCGCATGGCCTCTTCCGAAGGGCAGATTGTAGATGGCATTCACGTTGATGCCGTGTCGGCGGGCGTAATCGCTGTTGGCGCGGTCACGCCCTGGGCTCAGGACATCTAGGGCTGCCGTCTGGACGTTCGTTCCCACATCGTCGATCGCCTTGGCCAACGTCCAGTTTGCCTGGAGACTGAGACCGCGAGTGGTGCGCCGGCGAAATTCGAGGATCATCGCGTTGTAAGTGGAGTTGCCATTGCTGTAACGGATTGGGATAGAAGTTGTTCCGAAAGTCGTCGAGTACGGCTGTGTCACGGCACCTGTCACGGAGTTTACTTCTGCCTGGTTGACGTTGGAGGAGCGGAACAGATGGGTACCCTTGTTCCCGACATAGGCCAGAGAGAGGACGTTGCTTAGCCCCAGAGTGCGCTGCACCGTCAGGTTCCATTGCTGGTTGTTTGGAAGCTGGAAGTTGTTGTCTATGCCGACCGGGCTGACACTTGCCTTGCCGCTGCTGGCAAAGGGAGCATCAAGCGTCAACGCAGCTGTGCCGCTGGTAATCTTCTGCGAATAGGGAAAGAGGCCGGCAAAAGGGGGGTTCACCAGCATGGTTTGCAGGAAGTACTGCACCGGGTAGCGTGTATAGACGATGCCATAGCCCGCGTGGATAGAGTACAGACCGTTACCGCTGGGATCCCATGCGAATCCGACGCGAGGAGCCCAGTTCTTGCTGCCGGTACTGACAAGATTGGACGCATTATATCCGACAGAGCTGCCGCACACGACGGGAAAGATAAAGTTTCCGGTGGAATCTGTCAGCTTGGAAACTACCGATGGCAAAAAGTAATTGGTGGGAAGTTGCCCATTGCTACAAGCGACAACAAAACCACCACCTGGAAGATTTGCATCGAACATCGCCAGCCTGTTCTTCACTTCGCTTGGGCTTGGTGAGTACTCGTAGCGCACTCCCGCATCGAGGATGACCCGCGGCGTCAACTGCCAGGTATCCTGCCCATATCCGGCATACTCGTTCTCAGTAAGCAGGGCCTTTGGCTTGATGGGAACCTGCTGCGTCGAAGAAGGCAGGCCCATCAGGAAGTCAGCAAGGGAATAGCCGGAAGAGTTTGCCGATGTGGCAGAGCCGGTAAAGGTAAGTGCCCCGCGCGCATTGGTCTGTTGCAGGACGTTGAAATAGTCCCGGCGGCCCTCAAAGCCAACTTTGAAAGTATGTTTCCCTTTGACAATCAACACAGAGTCAGCAACCGTGAAGATATTGGTCGTCATGGAGAGGGCCGCTTCTCCGAAGCCATTGGTGGGCCCGTACTTGATGGTGGTGAAGGCATCGTTTCCGGCAAAGGTGATGCGGGGCAGCGGTGGCACGGCCAAACCTGCCTGCTCAAAGCCCTGCAGTCCGAGTGATGCCACCGTGGGAAGATCGCCAGGCGAATAGGTGACGATGTCAGAGTAGTTCATCCCTCCGAGTCGGAGTTCGTTCACAAGATTGTTGCGAATCGACGATGTCCAGGTGATCTGCCCGTTCCGGCTGTCCACTGGTTCGCTTAGGCCAACTCCGGGGGTTCCCAGCAGGTTCGGCGAAAAACCACCCGAGTTTGCATAGCTGAAGCGTGCCATCAGAACCTGGCCACGAGGAAGTGTCTGGTCGACGCGCGCCGTGAACTGATCCGCATTCGAGTTCTCATTCGGAAACTGCACCAGGTTGTTCGCAAGGCCCGGCAGATTCGGACTCGGGAAAAAGGCCCTCAGCGCTTCGGCGGTTTTGGTGATGAGCGAACCGCCCTTGTACTGATCGAGCCGGTTCCCTGAAATAGCAGGTTTACCGGTTGTGAACGGATCGTGAAGCTGAATGCCTCTAGCCAGCAACGACGAAAAATCACCATTCCAGAAATCCGCAGTGGGAACTGTATCTACCCGCGTTGCAGTGTCCGTCTGCCTGCTGCCTTCGTAGTTGGCGAAGAAGAAGGTCTTGTTTCTGCCATCGTAGTGCGGAACGCGAACTGGGCCGCTGAAAGCGCCGCCAAACTGGTTGCGCAGGAAGCTTTCGTTGCCCGAGACGCTGTCGAACGGATTGTTCGCCAGCAACTGGTTGCCCCGGTAGTACTCGTAAACAGCTCCGTGAATGGCGTTCGTACCGCTCTTGGTCACTGCGGAGATAGCGGTGGCGGCGTGGCCATACTCGGCGGGCGGAACCCCCGAGATCACCTTGAACTCGGCGATTGCGTCCACAGAAAGCGGTAGAGCAGACTTGCCCTGGAAAGGATTGTTGTTAGACACGCCGTCGATCAGATATTCATTCGAGAAGGCGCGATTGCCGTTCAGAGAGTATGAACCGAAGTCAAGGTTGACCGAAGTCGCTACGGTGTTATCGGTTGCGCCCGGAGTCAGCAGTACCAGTTGGTTGAAGTCACGGCCGTTCAGAGGCAACGCATTCAACTGCCTCGCTGTGATCACACTCTCGACAGAGATGTCCTGGGTCAGTAGGGGCGCGGAGGCTGCCGACACCGTGACCGCGTCCGAGGAACTGCCTACAGCAAGATGGAAGTCACGCACTACACTGTCGTTCACATCGAAAACCACGTCACGCAGTGAGACGCTACCAAAGCCCTCTTTTGTGACCTGAATATGATATGTTCCCGGCTCCAGCGGGAAGACGACATATTCGCCGCTGCGGCCTGCGAGGACGGTTTGACGCTTGCCAGTCCCATCATTGGTCGTAGTGACAACAGCACCAGCGACAACAGCACCGGAGGGGTCGGTAATGGTTCCCATCAGGCGGGCAGCTACGCTTTGTGCCGCAGCAACGCCGCTGGAACCGAGAATCACAGATAGCAAAAGAACGAGCCGCGCGATTCCAAGAGAATAGGTCTTGATGTTCAGGCCCGACTCGTCGCGAACAACTAGTGCAGACTTCCTTGCAGGCTGCCTGGAGCTTGTAAGACAGGGTACCTGTACGTATGTTCGCATTTCGTCTCCATTCGAGTGAGTGATGTGGATTGATCGCAATATGCTCGGAGCAGGTATAAGTTCAAATCCGATTGAGTTCCATCTTCGCTTTACACTTATCTCGGAATTTTTAGAGGAAGCTCCGGACTATTGGGCATCTCTCCCCTGAGTACTGATGATGCTTTTCCGGCGACTCGGAGATACCAATCCGATGGGAGGCGGCAACCATCGGCATCTAGAGAAAGAAAGGGAGGAGACGAGGGGAGCTGATTTTGAGTAGCTACCGTCTTGAAAATTGCCGTTCCTTCGTCCACCTCGTCGAACATGGCACTAAATATCATCGAGCTCCCTGCATCTACCGCGTTGAATAACTGGCGCCAATAAAATCGACCGCAGTCACGGGGAATTTGATTGGTAGGTCGGCTGCCGTCAGCGCGAGTCACCCATAAGTTGTGCCAACTGAAGCCAGGGAATATCACGGGCATGTAGTCCACTCCCATACGCTTAGCTTCTGCGAGGTCTGGTTCAAGGTAGTCACGGCGAAATTTATCTGCCGTCTCGGCGGATTTGTAGTGACCGACTGTCCAGGGGCTGATCACATCCACCGAGCTATAGACCTTGATCCATTCGGAGGTCTGCGCCCCTTTCTCGCTCAATGTTCTCCAGTCGGCGGGTACGCCAGCAAAAACAGTAACTCCGCCAGAAGCCTCGCTCGCCTTTCTTATTCCGGCGATTAGCGCTTCAGCCAGGTCTGCGGTGATATATCTGCTGCCTGGGAAGCCCAGGCCAAAGATGCCAACCACAATATGGCCGCGGTGTCTCTGGTACGCTGGACTCTCCTCAATCCCGCGAGCTTCGAGCGCAGACCAGTCGGCGATAACGCGATCAATGCCACTGCGATCGTGCGTGCCGGTCAGGTCGTATTCAACAAAGAAGCTGCGGTCGTGATGTTCCGCAGAGGAGACAACGTCGGCGAGCACCTGATCGAGTTCGGCCTTTCGCTCAGGCTGTCCCAGTTCTGTCGCGAACCGCTGCAGCGCCACGCCGTCAATTCCGTATTCCTGCATCCACGCGAAGTGCCGGTCGACCGTCCTGGGATTCTGTGCTGTATAGACATTGACGGTCTGTCCGGAACGGCTTGTCCATTGCGTCGCACAGCGCTCCGTCGCAGTCAGCTCCGTCGTGTCCGGCAGCATATCAACTGTCGCGTCACCATCCTTCATCCAGTGAACCCATCCGCTGGTGGGATGGTGTGGGGTATCAGGACAGTTAAACCATCCCTGATAGCCCACAATCAGCTGTCCCTGGAGTGTCGCCTTGGAAGGCGGCACAGCAGTCTGCTTCGGCTCTGTCCAGGCCAACTGAGGCCGGAGCGCCAGGAGTAGAACAAGCGCTGCTGAGATTCTTAAAGAATCGCACCCTATAGACAAGGTCAAGAAATTCTTCCTTTGCATAGCCGGGCGGTCTCTTCAAGGACGCCTGCCAAAGTGGACCCTGCCAATCCAGGAGACATAAAGGCGCAGACCGTACATAGCCGATGAGTGCGAAGCGTTGCCTCTGGATGCATGGAGTTACCATAGCGAGTCGCTGAACACAGCACTTAGTCAATTCGCAGCAACTCATACGTTAAACGCTCGAAACATCCCGCAATCAACGATTTACAGCCTATTAATAGAGACCGTTAAATGATCGTCGCCCTACGTTCCATGGTTTTGCGGACAGGCGTTCGTGGAAGAGATATCTGGGTCACAAACTAGAAGGCATTAACGACTCATTAATCTCTCTTCTGTTTACTCTTTCTAAGCAACTCAGTTCTCGGAACTTATGGTCAATGCCATCTCTCAACCTGAAAGTGAGATCCTCGCAGAGGATCCCAGGTGGAGTCTTGTGGAACGGATCGTTGCGTCCCCGTCCTTCGTTAAGTCGGATCGGTTGTGTAGCTTTCTGATCTATATTTGCGAACTGTCCCTGACAGGACGGAACGATGAGATCAATGAAATCAACATCGGGGCCCATCTATTTGGCCGCCCTGACTACGATCCCTCCGTTGACGGGATTGTGCGTTCGCATGCCAGTCGAATGCGCCAGAGGTTGGAACAATACTTTAGTCAGGAGGGTTCGGAAGAACCGATCCGGCTAATCATACCGAAAGGCGCCTACATCCCCATCTTTGAGCCACGGCCATCTACTCTGGTCGCGCTGGAAAACATCCAGACGGAAGGCTTGCCAATGGCAATGGCCCCCGGCTTAGCCATGACGAGCCAGGAAGGACAGCCCAAAGACTCTTCCGCTCGCTGGACCGTGCGGATACTAGCCGCCGCTCTGGGTCTGGCATGCCTGGCTATCATCTATTTGCTGCCGGTCGCGCATCGCACCGCTATGGAATTTCCTCCCGGACCCGACGCTCATCCGTTCTGGGTATCGTTCTTTGGCTCCGGCCACCACACCATGGTCGTCTGTTCCGATACGAGCCTGGCGACACTGCAGGATGTCACAGGGCAAAATGTCAGCTTGTCAGACTATCTCAACGCGACCTATCGCGTGCGTATCGCCCCGCCGCAGGGGACAACCATGGAGGTTATAAGAGATCTCGGCGGCCGGCGGTATACAGCGATTGCGGATGTAGGCATCCTGACGCGGTTCTATCGGCTTGCAGGGGCTCATTCAGATCGCCTCCAGTTTCGGTATGCGCGTGATGTACATCCAGACGATCTCAAAGAAGGTTCCACAATCCTGATTGGATCGGCGTATAGCGACCCCTGGGTCGGAATTTTTGATGGGCATATGAACTTCGCCTTTCAAGATGACTTGCGGCAGCGGATTTTTTCCGTAGTCAACCGCTCGCCCCGGCCCGGGGAGCTTCAACAGTATGACTACAATCAGTCGGACGCCTCGCACAAAATATATGGTGTAGTGGCGTTGCGGCCGAATCTCAGAGGATCCGGCAAGGTTCTGATTCTTGAGGGTACGTCGATGGCTGGTACGGAAGCGGCCGCTGACTTCGTGTTCGATGATGCCCTTCTGCTGCCATTTCTCGCGAAGATTCGAGACCGGGACGGTTCGATACCTTATTTCGAGGTTCTACTGCAGTCAAACAATATGAATGGAAGCGCCTCTCAACTCAAGGTTGTCGCTTATCGTACATCTCCCGACTGAGCGAAAGAAGAGCCTCACTGCTCATGCTTCAGTGAAGAGCTCTTGGCGGCCGAAGGCAACGCGGATTTGGATCAGATACGAAGTCTCCTACGGACGCTAAATGCCAATGGTGTCGGGGAGCCAATGGTTCTCGGGGTTCATACCCTGCTGCACCGCAGCCCATTCCGCCCGACTTGGTAATGACGAACGAGTGTAAATAGAGTTGAAAGCCATCGGCCACAGGGTTGTTATCCACGCATTATCACAGGCGAAAGAGGTGATCCAGTGCCTGCAGAAAAGGTTTGGTCTACTTCACGCAAGGAATCGCGCATGACGAGGACGGGAGTTCGAAGCCCTACACCTGCCGCGCCGCCCCGTATCGTGGGAGGAACTGACTTCGATCACGCTCTCGCTACGAGAGTGCATCAATCTAGGAACATCACAACGCTTTCGTTTAGTCGGCGTTGGCTTGAGTAATTTTAGAAATTCCGACGGATCGCAATCACCCCTATTCGAAGGCAGAGATTAATGCGGAGAGTCTATCTAAAAACGGTTCCTGGCTCTTCAGAATGTGTTCTCTTGCTTCAGGAATCGAAAACCAGCGGCCGCGATCCACTTCGGGAAATTCCAGCAGACGACCGGAGCGCGGGGGCCATTCGAGTTGACACGTATTGCTGATCAGATTGTCGGGATCGCAGTCGCCCTCAAAAGCCCAAGCACTAACCATCTTCCCGCCAGTCTGTTTCACTACGCCGAGTTGCTCGAAGCGTCCCTCAGCAACGAATCCTGTCTCCTCGCGAAATTCACGCCGGGCGGCCTCCAGAGGTCTTTCGCTCTCGCTATACTCACCCTTCGGAATAGACCACGTTCCAAGATCCTTCTTTGCCCAGAACGGACCGCCGGGATGGACGAGAAATACTTCCAGTCGGACGCCACATCTTCGATACATCAACAAACCTGCACTCAGTCTTGGCATCGCTAACATTTGATTATCAATATGCGTTTCCCTATGTCTTGTATTTAATCCTCTTTCCATCTGGGCTGCTCTATGAGCCAAGCAGTTGCACTGAGTACAGGTGGAAGCCTCTTCAACGACATGGCCCCCATCAATTGCGAGTTGCTACTGTTGCATTTCAACTTGTGCGGCTTTGCGCCCGCTTTGCTCTATGAGGAGTTTGCAGCGCAGCACTTCAGCTACACTCCACGCCTGAGCTATGCAACCTCGAGGGATGAAAGGGGGCTCTCCGTCGAATATTTCACTGATAGTGCCAACACCGTCTTCGTCGAGATGCTGTTCGAAGCCCCTGAGGAAGGATTGAAGAGAGCTCGTGTCGTTAGGGTACGTACGACACCATGCATTGCAGAACGGGCCGATGAGCCACGCCCAGACGGTTCCCTGGTGGTATGCAGCATCGCGCGCCCACAAGTCGCCATCATACTTTGCTCTATAGTTCTTGTCGTGGCGGGAAAGGGAGCGGAGTCCAACTGGCGTCAACAATTCAGTTTTGACGACCTCTAGCACCGCTTTCCACTTCTCCTCCGCGAGGATCGGGTACTTCAGAGCGAGGGCGATCACCTGGTTTGGACGGATTGAGGAATCGTTCTGCAGATTCACAAGTTGCCCATCGTGCTCTTCGGGCGAGTCCACCACGTCATAGAGACAGTTAAGTTCGGCATTCCAGAAGCGCTTCTGAAAGCTTGCGTATGCGAGATCAGCCTGCTCAACCAAACGAGAGTGATCTCCATTCCTATCGCCAACTATTTCCAGCCATTCCGCGGTGAGCCTCAGAGCGTTGTACCAAATTGCATTGATCTCCACCGCCTTGCCGCGTCGCGAGGTGACCACCCAGTCGCATACCTTTGCGTCCATCCATGTGAGCTGATAGCCGACAGCTCCTTGCCGGAGGAGGCCGTCAGAAGGATCGACACCGATGCCGAAATCGGTACCGCGCAGATGCCATTGGATAATATCTAGCAGTTTGGGAAGCAGGAACTCCAACGTCTCACTATCGTGAGTGTTTGCGAAATAACGATCAACAGCATGAAAGTACCAAAGAGTCGCGTCGGCAGTGTGGTAGAGACCGGCAGTTGTACCTTCAGGAAACAAATTCGGAATCAGACCGTTACGGATGTAGCTTGCGAAACTGCGCAGAATGTACTTGGCTTCTCGCGGGCGGCCGGTTGACAGGGTGAGACCCTCCAGCGAAATCATGGTGTCACGGCCCCAATCGGTGAACCAGTGATACCCCGCGATCACACTTCGCACCTCATCACCTATAGCGTGAGCTCGTATTTGGTCTGCGGTACGCCCGATTGGCGTAATCAGGAACTGGTCGGCGGCGATCACAAGCTCCGCGGCGAAACCCTCGCGCGCTGCTTGGGGCGCCGCTTGAAGAAGACGGCGCCTTCGTTCGATCTCGAGAGCGAATGCCTCTGCGGCAGTCAGGGCTTGCACCCT
>Ga0193717_1000436_pt1 | contig 28832 bp, 20 predicted proteins | sample U2c2metaG_FD_145900 | JGI IMG/M metagenome (GOLD analysis project Ga0193717, IMG submission 145900) | Soil microbial communities from a riparian zone of the East river system, Colorado, United States - U2c2 | ecosystem: Environmental > Terrestrial > Soil > Riparian zone | place: USA: East River...
TGGGTATACCGTTGTTTGTCTATCTGTTGCTGCGCAGCGTACATCACCATCGCATCAAAAAAGCCGTAGCCTGGAAGGGACGCAGTTACAACACAACCCGGTAGTCTGCATCGAAAAGCATCCGGGGTATCTCATGGCACGTCTAAACTAAGAGAACAAAGATGATATTTCTTACCCGCAAAGCCGAATTCTCCTCAGCCCATTACTACTGGAACGATGCCTGGTCTCCGGAGGAGAACAAGCGTGTCTTCGGCAAGTGCGCGAATCGCAACGGGCATGGTCACAATTACACGCTGGAGGTCACAGTCTCTGGCAGTGTCGACCCGACTTCGGGCTTCGTGGTTGACCTGAAGCAACTGAAGGACATCCTCGACCGCGAGGTCGTCAGCGTCTATGACCACCGCCATCTCAATCTCGAGGTTCCAGAGTTCGCCAAGGCGATTCCCACGACGGAGAATATCGCTATCGCAGTGTGGAATCGCCTGGACAATAAGATTCCAAACGCGAAACTGCACCGCGTCCGCATCTACGAGATGCCGGATCTCTTTGCGGACTACTATGGTGAGCTATGAAGGCGCACCTCTCCCGCCGATATCACTTCTCGGCCTCGCATAGGCTGAACAGCGAGTCCTATGACGCCGCGCAGAACTACGCTGTCTTCGGCAAATGCAATAATCCTTATGGACACGGCCATAACTACACCGTCCAGGTAACACTGAGCGGGCAGGTCGATCCCGCGAGTGGAATGGTCTGCAACCTGGCTGACCTTGATGCCTTCGCGCTGACGAATCTTATCGAGCGCTTCGACCACACCAATCTGAATACACTCGACTGCTTCACGAACAGCGTCTCCACTACGGAGAATCTAAGTATCGAGATCTATCGCATCTTTCAGAGCTTCACTGCCGCCCATCTCGAGGGGGTTCACGTCGAGGAGACCAGCAACAACTCCTTCGACTACGCGGGCGACACTGCTCCCGCATCCGGCACCATCTAAGAAAGGCCTACGCATGGCAAGCACGCACGCCACCATCGAAACAGTACCGGAGACGCTGAGCAGCGTCTCAACGCAGGAGCTCTACCGAGAGCTGCTTACTCGCATCGGCGAAGATCCGGCCCGCGACGGCCTTCTCCGCACCCCGGAGCGCATGGAGAAGTCCATGGCCTTCCTTACTCGGGGCTACGCGATGGATGTCACGACCGTCCTCCACAACGCGCTCTTCGACGTGGACTATGACGAGATGGTCATCGTCAAGGACATCGAGTTCTTCTCCATGTGCGAGCACCATCTCCTGCCGTTCTTCGGCAAGGCGCACATCGCCTATGTTCCCAACGGCAAGGTAATCGGTCTGAGCAAGATCCCTCGGCTGGTCGACGTCTTCTCCCGCCGCCTGCAGGTGCAGGAGCGTCTTACCCGGCAGGTTGGTGACGCCATAACCGAGGCGATCAACCCGCAGGGCGTGGCCGTCATCCTGGAAGCGCAGCACCTCTGCATGATGATGCGTGGCGTCGAAAAGCAGCACTCCAGCACTGTGACCTCGGCGATGCTCGGGGTCTTCAAGACGCAGCTCCAAACGCGCAATGAGTTCCTTTCGTTGGTGCGTCGCCAAGGCAACGGCTTCTAGCGACTAGACTAGTTATTGAATGAACGGTCTTCTGGTACTCGATAAACCTTCCGGTCTTACCTCGCATGATGTTGTTGCGATCGTTCGCCGAGCCACCGGTGAACGATCGATCGGCCATCTCGGCACACTCGACCCTATGGCTACGGGAGTGCTTCCGCTGCTGCTAGGCAAATACACCCGCCTTGCCCAGTTCTTCGGTCAGGCCGAGAAGCACTACGAAGGCCATATCCGCTTCGGTTTCGCCACCGATACCTTCGATGCTGAAGGCACTCCTGCGACGGATCCACGGCCGTTACAGCAATCGCTCGATGAGCTGCGAGGGCTGGCCAAAGTCTTCCACGGAGAGGTGGACCAGATTCCGCCCATCTACTCGGCGAAGAAGATCAACGGAGTTCCTGCCCACAAGCTCGCTCGTGCCGGGGCCGAGGTCCCGGTGAAACCGGCTCGCATCACTATCCATGGCTTTGAGCTGACCTCGCTTGAAGGCGATACAGCCGCCTTCAGGATGCACGTCTCTGCCGGCGGATACGTGCGTTCCGTAGCTCATGAGCTGGGGCAACTGGCCGGCTGCGGAGCGCACCTCTCGAGCCTGCGCCGCACGTGCGCCGGAGTCTTTACACTCGACCAGGCCATTACCGTCGACCGCCTGAAACAGGCTGCTACACCCTCCGAGATTGAGGCTCTTCTGCCCCATCCGCGGACGCTGCTGCCGGAGATGCCGTGCGTCACCGTGGACGATCAGGTGGCCGGTCGACTGCGCAACGGTATGCAGGTGAATCTTCCAGATTTCTCGCAGGCTCCACTGGTCAAGGTCTTCACCGCGCCTACTGATCTGCTCGCTATAACAAAACGCGTCGCAGGCACGCTGATGCAGCCTATTGTGGTAATGGGCTAGGTTGGAAGCACGCTAAAGACAGGAAATTTAGGCCTCTCCACTGGTATGATCGAATCCATGACACAGCTTGATGTTTTGTATCGGTACGGGGCGCCCCCGACGGAGGCAGCCACCCTCGCGCTGGCAAAGATCCGCGAAGTCTACGGCGTACGCCGGGTGGACTTCGACGAAGCGAGGAAGACCGTGCGCGTCGAGTACGATGCCACACGCCTGACCGAGCCGGTGATTCACCAACTGCTCCGCAGAGCCGGACTGGATATCGTGGAGAAGATGCCGATGTTCGCGCCGCCGGCACCCGCCCCAGTCGAAGAGCCGGTAGCCGCAAAATAGATTTGCTTCGACTAGCATTCTTCGTTGGTCTTGGAATATATTCAGGGAGTCGCTTTAGATCACTTCCCTGTTATCCGCGCCCGTAGCTCAGCTGGATAGAGCATCTGGCTTCGAACCAGAGGGTCGGAGGTTCGAATCCTTCCGGGCGCACCATTCTCCTCCCATTTGCCACAGGGCGCAGGGTTGCTCTAAGAGGCAGGTTCCGGTATCTTTAAAAAGTTGCCTTCACGCAATGTGCGCCCGTAGCTCAGCTGGATAGAGCAACTGGCTACGAACCAGTAGGTCGGAGGTTCGACTCCTTCCGGGCGCACCATAGAACCAAAAACTTGGCTGCTCGAATGAGGGAAGGAATGCCGTCCAGCCCACTTAAGGGCCGATTCCCTCCCCTATCAAGTCTGATAGTGTCCCTCACGTCTTCATTCGTACCAGCTTGGTTACCCGCCCCGATCGGTTCCAATCCGACACATAAACATTGCCATCTCGGTCGAAGTGGCATCCATGCGCTGCGCTAAAGAGTGCTGGCGCGATGTCGCCCGGCCTAAGGTCGTAGTTTGCCCATTGCGTCGTCCGCGGGTTGTCCCCTAGAAAAGCGACCGGCACATTGTCTTTGTTCAGAATCGTCGCGCGTCCCTCCAACTCGGAGACGACAGCATAGTCCCCATGGAAGCTCACCTGGCAGGGCCGGCGCAGGTGAAGCGTAATGTGGCGCACGAATTGTCCATCCAAGTCGAAGTGAGACAGCCTACGGTTCTCCCGGTCGCACACCAGCAGGAGCGGTTGGTCATATCGTGTATCCACGGCCAGCCCATGGCTGCAGTCGCATTTTCCGTCCGCCTTTCCCTTCCCAGCAAAGCTCGCCTGGTACTCGCCGTGCTTGTCGAATTTGAAGATGCGCGAGTCTCCGTATCCATTGGCGATATAGATGGAACCGTCCGGTCCCGGTACAGCCGCGGTAAGACGCCACTCATTCGGCGCGCTGAATCCAGCCGCGGCCGGAGCCGTAATCTTCTGGACGACTGTCCCATCGGTTTTCATCTTGAGAAAAAGCCAGTTCTCCTTCGGCGTTCCCTTCTGCACGGTGGTATAGAGGTACTCTTCACCGTTCTCCTCCGCGTAGACCATGGAGTGTACTTCGGGATAGCCATTGGCAATGGTTTTGAACAGTCTGCCATCCATGTCATACACCAGCACGCCGGTCGAACTCTGCGTGCTGACATAAAGACGACCAGCCTTATCGGAAGTGATGCCACCGTGAGTCCCACCGAACGACGTCCCCTCGGGTAACTGACCCCAATGCGGGACCACTCGGTACGTCCACTCACCGTTTCCGGTCTGCATCGGAACGAGTTCTGACGCACCATCCCCAACTTCCGCCTCGGCATGTGCTCGGGGGCTCAGGAGCGTTGCCAATGCGGCAGCACCCGTAGCACAAAATCGGCGCCTGTCGAATCTTTCGTCTGCAGAAGCCTCATTGCTTCTTCGGTTCATGGAGAACTCCTTGCTGTCGGCTGCATAGTTTCCGCAGGGGACACGGGTTGAGCCGGGGTGTTGTAGAGATAGAGATGTCTCAGATTTTTCATCGAGCCTAAAGGCGCAACCGCTGCTTTGGTCACTCTGGTCTCGCTCAGGTTCACATAGGTCAACTGCGACAGTGGAGCAAGCTTCGCAAGACCGTCTCCCGTAACGGCCGTGCCTTCGAGATGAAGCGCGCGCAGGTGGGTAAACTTTCCGAGCGTATCGAAGCAGCCGTTGGTCACAGCGGTTCGCCCCAACTCCGCCTCCACGATATAAGGCGCAAACTTCTCAAACTGCGCTAGCTGCACATCGCTGAAGCTTCCAGCTACATCAACCGCATTCAGGATCAGACCGTCTCCCAACTTGTTGGAGACCGGGACCAACTTGGCACCCTGAGCCTTCGCCATTTGCGCGATCTGGGGCATCATTTTGCTATAGTCCCCCACGGGCTGCAGCGGTACTTCCCTCGACTCTTCCTGGATCACGATCCCCTGCAGCGAAGTTGCCGTAGGCGATGCGCCCTGCAGAACCCACGCCTTGATCCATGCAATCTCTTCTGACTTTAGCGACGGTTTACCCTCCGCCGGCATGAACTTTTTATGGTCTGAAGGAAGCGTCACCCGCTCGAGCAGAAGACTCTGCTCCGGCTTCCCGGGAACGATCGCCGCGCCGTCCTTCCCGCCCTTCATCAGAAGCTCATACGAGTCCACCCGCAAGCCGCCCTTTACTTTTCCCTCTCCATGGCAGGTTACGCAATTAGCATCGAGGACCGGGTTTATATGTCTCGAATAAAACGAATCGGAGGCAAGTGGCGTCTTTGCCTCCACCGTCCCGATCCCTGGCCATCGCTTCAGCTGCGCCGGGAGGTACTCGGTGAGGTAGTTGTCGCCATGGGTCAGCGAGCCGCCCTGGTGCGCCGCCCACGCCAACAACAGCAGCACGCACACGAGCAGCCCCGGATACACATGACGCAAGTCCCCCGACGCCCACCAGGGACGAACCAGAAGGCACAGCAGCACGCCGATCGTAAGCGAGATGCCACCCCACATGTGGCGCGTAACAACCGCTCCAGCATCTCCGCTGCCATAGGCCAGTAGATAGCCCAGGGTGAGCGCCCCCAGGCAACTCACGAAGCTGAGCGCCAGCACAAGGCTTGCTGTCTCACGCAGTGCAGGCCGATAGCGTCCTGCGCCCTCCAACAGGGGAACCAGCAGTATCAGCCCGATGGGGAGATGTACGACAAGTGGATGGAATCGACCCAGGAACTGCTGCCAATCCGCATGCGCTCTTCCATCAAGCTTGAACAGCGAAGGCAGCAGCAGTAATGTCGCGCTCATCACGAGCGAGGCGACCCAGACCGGCCTGATGTGCCATCTCTTCGGAAGAATGTTGCTAAAGGTCACAGCTCGGCCCTTTGACAGAAGTCATTATGCAAGCAGCCCGGAGATCACGCTTGCAGGTGTGGTCCCCGTCAACTTCTGGTCCAACCCCTGGAACTTGTAGGTCAGCTTGTTATGGTCGATCCCCAGGCAGTGGAGGATGGTCGCATTGAAATCCCTCACGGGCACAGGGTCTTTCACTACGTTATAGCTGTAATCATCGGTCTCGCCAAAGGTGATTCCAGGCTTTACGCCCCCACCGGTCATCCATGTAGTGAAGCAGCGTGGATGGTGGTCGCGGCCATAGTTATCCGGCGTCAACCCACCTTGGCTGTAAACCGTACGTCCAAACTCACCCGCCCAGATCACCAGCGTATCGTCCAGCAACCCACGCTGCTTCAGATCGGTGACCAGCGCATAACATCCACGATCCGTCTCCTGGCACAGCATCGGCAACAACCCGGTGACGTTACCGTGCACATCCCATCCGCGCTTATACACCTGTGTAAAGCGCACCCCACGCTCCGCCATACGGCGCGCCATCAGGCAGTTGTATGCAAACGTTCCCGGTTCCTTGGCCTCAAGGCCGTAAAGATCCCAGGTCGACTGAGGCTCCCGGCTCAGGTTCGCAAGTTCAGGAACCGAGGTCTGCATGCGATACGCCATCTCATACTGCGAGATCCGCGAATTGGTCTCAGGATCTCCAAGTTCCTCGTAAGTCTGGCGATTGATCTCGTTCACGGCATCGAGCATCTTGCGGCGCACATCGCGATCGATCCCGTTTGGGTCGCTAAGGTAAAGCACTGGGTCTCCAGCGGACCGCAATCCGACCCCCGCATATTCGGAGGAAAGAAAGCCGCTGCTCCACAGGCGCGACGAGACAGGCTGGTTATTCTCCTTTGGATTCGTCTTGCTCTGCAGCACCATGAACGTCGGTAGGTTGTTGTTCATGCTGCCCAACCCATACGAGAGCCACGATCCGAGGCACGGCTTCCCGGAGTTCATGTTTCCCGTGTTCATCAGCATGATTGCCGGTTCGTGATTGATCGCCTCCGTATTGGTCGACTTGATGATGGTCAGGTCATCGACCATCCGCGCCGTATACGGCAGCAGATCACTCACCCACGTCCCTGTCTTTCCATACCGCTTGAACGCCCAGTGCGACGGCGCAATCGGAAAGCGTGCCTGGCCCGCGGTCATTCCGGTAAGCTGCTGCACACCGCGCACCGAGTCGGGAATATCCTGGTCGTAGAGCTTGGCAAGATTCGGCTTGTAGTCCAGCATATCCATCTGCGGTGGTCCGCCGGACATGAACAGGTAGATCGCTCGCTTGGCCTTCGGAGCAAAGTGGGGCAGCTTCAGTGGCTCCGCCCCTGACCCCATTGTGCTTGCCGCGTGCGCATCCCCGGTCAGCGCATGGTCGCCCAGCAGACTCGCGAGCGCCGCCCATCCCAGCACCTTCCCCGTCTTTCCTAAAAAATTTCGGCGCGTCTGCAATGTTGCCCATTCCTGCTTCATCTCCTCCAGAATCGGAAGATCCAGGATGGTCGGGCCGTGGTCGGGATCGGTGCAAAGCGGATGTTGCTTCATAAGCTTTCCCTCATCACAAATTCGTACAAGCTGCATGTGCTATTTCGTCAACGTCTCATCGAGGTTCATCATCTCGCTCACCACCATCGTCCAAGCGGCCAACTCAGAAGCCGGGATCGCGGAATCGCTTCGCTTCTCGCCTACCGCGATCAGGTCATGAGCCGCCTTAGGATCGGCCGCGTAGTGCTGCTGCATCTGCTTAAAAGACGTCTTCAGGGTCGCGGCCATCTGCGGCGGTGGATCATGAGACAACAGGATGTCACTTAGCAGCTTGATGCGCTGTTCCGGCTGCCGTCCGCCCTCTTTGATCAGGCGTTGCGCCAGCGCTCGCGAGGCTTCAATCCATTGAACATCGTTCATCGTGACCAGCGCCTGCAGTGGTGTATCCGTACGTTGCCGTCGGGTACACACGGTGTCGCGCATCGGTGCATCGAAGGCATCCATATCGGGCTGAATCGCCATGCGCTTCCAATACGTGTACATGCTCCGCCGGTAGAGCGCCTCGCCGTGCTCCTGTTTGTACCTTGTGGTGTCGCTCGTGGGATACCCAACCGACTCCCATACGTTCTCAGGCTGATACGGCCTCACACTGGGCCCGCCGACCTTGTTGACAAGCAATCCTCCGGATTCAAGCGCAATATCCCGCAGCATCTCCGCATCCATGCGGAAGCGGGGACCATGGGCCAGCAGCAAATTTTTTGGATCTTTATTCAGTTGTTCCGGAGTTGACTTGGAGCTCTGCCGATAGGCCGCGGACATCACCATGAGCTTATACATATGCTTCATGTTCCAGCCGCTCTCACGGAACTCCACAGCCAACCAATCCAGCAGTTCGCGGTGAGACGGACGTTGCCCCATGACGCCGAAGTCCTCAGTGGTTTCGACCAGCCCCGCGCCAAAGACCTCGTTCCACATCCGGTTGACTGTGATGCGCGCAGTCAAAGGGTTCTCAGGGCTCACCGTCCACTCCGCCAGCGTCAGGCGATTGTGCGGCTTACCAGTCGGCAAAGGTGGAAGAAAGTGCGGCGTATCCGCCTCGACCCTCTCCTTGCGCGCCGTGTAGACCCCCCGGGTCAAAACATCCGCATAAGCGATCGACGGCTTCTCCTGCGACACCAGCGACAGATTCCCGTCCTTAGAGAGCTTGCCGAGCTCGGCGTCCATCTGTTCTATTTGGGCCCGAATGGCCTTGGATGATGCATCTACGTTGTCAAAATAAAACTCGCTGACTATATGCCATTGATCGCGATCCCACTTACCTGTTGGCTTACTCGTAATCTCGGCCACATAGTCTTCGTAAGGGAGCCTCTTCACCTCCTCTGTCGTCATAGCACGGGCATACACACGCAGATCCTGATACCGCGTTTCACGAGCCGGCTGCGCGTCCGGATATCTCGACCCAAGCTGCATCGGCGCTTGTGTCCGTATCGTTTCGCGACCCAGAGTATCGGAGAAAACTTTGGTGACGACCGGCGCTCCATTTACATATATCTTGATCCCCGCCGCCCTGCCCGATCCATCGTAGGTAAAGAACAGATGATCCCAATGACCATCCGTAGGCAGCGGCGCGGCTGTCGAGACCTTGATAGCCCGCATCGGCGTTCGGTCCCTGGGCGTTACTACCTTCGGAGCCTTAACCTTAGGAGCCCCTTTCTTGGGCGGGTCCTTGACCGGTTCCTCCTTCGGCGCTTCATCGATCAGCTCCACGCTGACAATTCCTTTTTTCACGGCCAGATCCCAACCCCGGTCATGCTGAGTCGAATCCATCTTCGAGATCAGCGCGCCCGACACCTTCGGCGCGGGCGAAGTCGGCGCGCTGCGCAGCATAAACCACCCGCCCGAGGAGAACGGTTGGCTCCACTCGTAGTCGCCGATCTGTCCCAGCGTCACGTGTGTGCTGGTATCCATGCGAAGATCGGGCCAGAGCCAAGTTGTCTCACCCCACTGTGGCTTGAACTTCCCGATTGGAAAGCTCGCCGGGCTGGCGCGTGGAGCGCTGTTTTTCAATACATCGCCGCCGCCCTCATCCAGCCGCAGACGAAGCTGCAGCTTATCGGCCGAAACCGGTTGCGCCGGACTCTGGCCCGATGCCAGCCAATGCTGAACCAGACTCGTGTTCTGCAGCTGCGAAGTATCCAGTTGTCTTACGAGCTCAGACCGTTTCGCCAACACTCGGTTATAAGCTTCCAAATTCTGCGGCTTGGGGATCCGAACCACTGGCGCCCAGTCCGGTTTACTGACGTTGAAGGGCTGCTCGTTGATGTTGTTGAAGAAGGCGCTAAGTTGATAGAAGTCCTTCTGGGTCGTCGGATCATACTTGTGGTCGTGACAAACCGCGCACCCCACTGTCAACCCCATGAACGCTGCGCCATAGGCCTCTGTACGTTCCCTCGCGATGTTAACCCGAAGCTCTTCCGGAATCGTTCCGCCTTCACCAGTACTCACACCCGAACGGACATACCCGCTGGCGATGATCGGATCAAGATTCGTCGCAGGCAGAAGATCCCCGGCAATCTGTTCCATTGCAAACTGGTCGAACGGCTTATTGCTGTTGAACGCCCTGATCAGATAGTCGCGATATGGCCAGATCCAACGATTGTTATCGAGGTGCAACCCATAAGTATCGGCATAACGCACATAATCGAGCCAGTACCGCGCCCGCTGTTCGCCGAAGCTTGGCCTTATGAGAAGCCGATCCACCAGATGCTCATAAGCCTGCGGGGAACTGTCTCGCACAAAGGCGTTCACCTCATCAGGCGTAGGTAGCAGTCCAGTCAGATCGAGGGTCACACGCCGAATCAGGGTCGGCTTGTTCGCCTCAGGCGAAGGATGCAGTCCCTCTTTCCTAAGCCGAGCCAGGACAAATCTGTCGATCGGCGTCTCCGCCCAGTCCTTATCCTGGACATCACCCTGAAGGTCAGGCAGCGCGGCACGAATCGGCTTATCAAACGCCCAATGCGGCTTGTAATGAGCGCCCTCCGCGACCCACTCCTTGAGGACAGCGATCTCCTCTGGCTTCATCGGCTTTGCCTCGCCCTGCGGTGACTGGGGCATCAGGTGGTGAGGGTTCTTCGATTCAATCCGTTTGACCAGTTCACTCAGCTCCGGATGTCCCGGAACGATTGCATCCGGTTTTCCCGGACGCTTCCGGAAAGCGGATTCTTCGAGATCCAGCCTCAGTCCGGCCTTACGCGCCTCGGGATCCGGCCCATGACAGCTGAAACAGTTACTCGCCAGGATAGGTTGCACATCTTGGTTGAAATCAAGGTGCTTCGAGGACTTAACTGCGCCCACTTTCATGTGCCTGTTTGTGCCTACAGCAATCGCCAGCAGAGCGCCAACAACAAGCAGCAAGCCCGCGAGGAGAAAAGGTGCCGGCTTTGTTTGAAGTAACCTCATGCGGCAACCACCTCACTTCCAGATCCGCGCAAGCTATCTTTTATTTTTAGTCAGCATTGCACTGGCTGTTGTATCTGCGGCAGATCGTCGAGTCGCGTTCAGCATCATTTGCCAATAGCACCGGCGTCTCGAACGGCGTTCGCTATCGCGCGGTTGAACACACGAGCATGACTGTAACTTCTGATCCAGACCTATCAGGCCGGATGATCTTTCAAACGACAACATATGTAGCTAGTTACAAAGTGTGTTGTCAAGATAAATATCTTTATATGAGATATTTATCAATATCTGATAATGAATAGCGCAAGCGAGTACTCTGCTTGGCTCATGTACCCGCGACATCAATGCGTCATGGACGTTGCCGATTCGCATCGAGTCCTGCACAGAGTGTCTTGGGGCAACGATTTCGGTACATGATTGTGGGAGTAGCATTGTTCAGGTACTTGCTGGACCGTACACACGGCGTGCTATCGGCCCAACGCTCCATGCCCCTGAAGCAGAGCCCAAGAGATAGGAAGCATTGGACAACACTCGCCGGAGGGGTTTTGTACATCCGCGACGCCCCGGGTGGTGGCGATTCCATTAATCAGTGTAGGGCTTCCAGCTTAGGCTGTTTTGTAGCCTGTAATTTTTGAGCCGTCTGGGTCTCCCGATTCGCATCCTCTGCCCTGCCCAGGGCACGATAGGCCTGTCCCAGGAGGCTATGGGTCATATAGTTGGCTGGGTCCATGCCTTCAGCCCGTTCCAGGTACATCGCTGCGCTCACAGGGTCCTGCTGTTTGAGCAATACCTTACCCAGCAAGATATATGGGCCAGTCGAGTTTGGCTCGAGCAGCAGTGCTCGCTGAAGGGATTGCTGCGCCTTCGTGTAGTCCCCCGCTCGTGTATACGCATCGCCAAGCCTGTCGTAGATGCCGCCATCGAGAGGGTTGCGGATGCGCTCTTTTTCCAACTCAGCAATGGCCTCGTCGACCTTTCCGGCTGCAAGCGCGATTTCACCAAGGAGTGCGTGTGCAAGCGGCAGCTGCGGATCCAACTCCAACGCCTTGCTGGCGAACTCCTGGGCTACCGGAACGTACTCCCGACGCAGCAACATTCGTGCGGCCAGAAGATATGCCGACGGCGAGTCCGGAGGGAAGCCATACTGCGTGGCGAAGGCAGCGCGCGCGTTGTCGTAGCTGCGTGTGTCAAGGTAACAGAGGGCCAGTACATAACTCGGATCGACCTTCGTCTGCGAGGTCCATTTCTTTGCGCCTTCAAGCAGAGGAATGGCATCCGCCGGCCTGCCGAGACGGAACAGAGTCAGCCCACGCATCTGTGCCGACTCCTGATCGTGCGCATCCTGCTTCAACGCGCTCGCAAACGCAGCGTCAGCTTCAGCGAAGTGATTCTGCGAGTAGAGAGCTACGCCGCGCAGTCTATCAACACCGGGCGAGTTGGGCTGCTGCACGGCGAGGCTATCGAGTTCCTTCAAGGCTTCGGCGCCATGTCCGCGATCGATCATCTGACGCAGCTGTACCAGGGTCGGTAAAACGGCAGGGCGGTCTGGATTATTGGCAGCGGCATTTCGACTGATGGACGAAGCAGCCGATGTCTGCGCCTTTGCGAGCAGAGTAACGGTGCAGAGGGACAGAACAAACGGGATGTGCAGGTAACGCATGGGAGTAGCCGGGACTAAGTGTAAATGGAGATACAAAAGGGGAGCCAAAGCTCCCCCTTGAAGTTAGCCAACAACGTTTAGAACTGCACGCGGACCGAGAACTGTAGCTGACGCGGGTTTGTCGATCCGTCGACGCCCGGGCCTGCGTTAATGGTTCCGGAGTTCTCGATATTCCCGCTCGGAAGGCCCCAGTTGATGTGGTTGAAGACATTGAACGCATCCATACGGAACTGGAGCGTTGCTATCTCCTTTACTGGGAAGTTCTTCTGCACGGAGAGGTCCGTGTTGAAGAAATTCGGCCCAAAGACGCTGTTTCGGCCAATGGTTCCAATCTGGTCCAGACCCGGGGCAGTAAATGCCCCGCCCAGCGGTTGCGCATCGAAATACGACAGGTTGTTGCCCGGAGAACCAGTGACACGCTTCCGGAATCTTCCGGGTTGGCCATTGACCAGGCACGGCGCCGAGCTGTTTGGAATACTCGCGTTGCACGAACTATAGGAGAGCGAAAATGGAAGCCCGCTCGAATAGTTCAGGACCGGGCTTAACTGCCACCCGCCGACGATCTGGTTGACGACTGCATTTGCGTTGCCAAGGAATGGCTTGTTGCGGCCGAAGGGCAGCTCATATAAGCCGTAAACGATGATCTGCTGCTGCCGGAGCGCACTGTCGCGGCCCTTGACGGCCCTTTTGTTCCACGTAGAGAATTGGCTGGCATAGCTGGTTGCGCGCTGCCAGGCATAGTTCGCGTTGAGCGACAGCCCGTGGGTGAATTGCTTCGCCAGCGATACCTGCAACGCGTTGAAGTGGGAGTCAAAGTCGTTGCTATAGTAGGTGACTCCGTTGGTCCAGCCGCATGCTCCTGAAGGCAAACCAGCAGGCAGGGCCCCGGCCGCGTTTGCCGCGCTTATATAGGCTGGATCTGCGCAGGCAGCGAGCTTGCCCGCGTAGTACCGCTGCAGGAATATCGAATTGGAAGTGGCATTGTTTTGAACCAGCTTTTGTCCTGATCCGCCACTCGGGGTGCAGTTAGGACCCGCTGGGTAGCAGTCCCCTCCGTTGGGATCATAGTGCAACGGCTGCCCCGTTATGCTGTATTCCGCCGGCAGGAAGATCGCTGGCTCGTTGGGGTTGGTCGTATTGGCGCTGGTGTCGCCCATTGTGTGTGTTCCCTTGTTGCCGACATACGCGATCGTCAGTGAAAGCGTGGGCGTAAGCGACTGCTGGAGACTCAGGTTCCAGGCATCGAGGGTGGGCAGACGCAGTGGATTAGGACGGGACCTCGAGTTGACCGCATATCCGGGGCTCCCCAGGAAGCCATTCGCAGGAACTGCAATCGGCGTTGGCGCCGGGGGCCCCTGGGCAAGGTTGAACGCAGAACTCGTAATTCCTCCCGTACTCGTGACCTGCTGGCTGGAAAGAATAGGAAGGTTCTGCGTGGCGGCGTGCCCAAAGATGGAACCGAATACGCCAATATCGAAGCTTCGCCCATAGCCGGCGCGGATGACCGTAGTTGGCGCTGCCTGATACGCCAGGCCGATCCGCGGATTATAGGTATTTTTCAGCCGGTCATAGTTCATGTTACTCGCAACACTGCCGGTCTCCGCTACGTTGAGGTAACCGGTGTTCAAGTCCAGCAGAGCGCCATTTCCTCTGCCGTTGACCGACTCCGGAAAATAAATCTCGTAGCGTAGACCATAGTTGACCGTCAGCTTCGGCGTGGCACGCCAGGTGTCCTGCACATAGAAGAAATCCCGCTTCTGAAACTCCTTCGCATTGGTTGAAGTACTGACGAAGCGCAGAAAGTTGTTGACCTGCCCCAGAGCCAAGGTAGCAAAAGCGAGCCCACCTTGCTGCGGAAGGTTTGGATTTGAAGTCGGCCCGGTGCCGAACTGCAGAATTCCGGTCCGGTCGTTATCGCTGGGCACACGCAGATTGCGCGCATAACGCAGGTCGGCGCCGAATTTTATGGAGTGATTACCCAGAATTTTGGTCCAGTTGTTCACAATCTGGAACTGGTCTTCCCGCTGGGTGAGCGGGCAGTTGCAACGATTGACGTTCAGACCGGCGCCGTACTGAGAACCCTGGCTTTGAGTGAAAGGCCCCAGACCCTGGGAACCAACCTCCGTGAGCTGGAAGCTTGGGGCTCCACCTGTCGTAAAGGTTCCGGTATTCATGCCCGGAATGCCGAGCTGGTTTGCGAAGTCGATACTCTGGTTGTACTTGGTGTTGATGATGTTGTAGCGGAAGTACCCGAGGCGGACGTCCGTCACCAGCTTCGCGTTGATAGCGATGTCGGTGCCCAGGGCAAGGCTGGCATTGGCGCCGTTTGAGTTGCCGCCAAACTTGCCGATGCCAAACCCAGCTCCTCCGGCAGGGCCAAACAGTGTGGAACCGGTTAAGATGTTCGTGAACCGACTGAAACGGCCAAAGAAGTGAACCCTCTCGTTCATCTGATAGTCGCCGCGAACATCCCATTGATCGCTGTTGAAGAGACCTTTTCCGCCCGCAGAATAATTATTGATTAGTCCAGGGAATCTGCCTGAGAAATTATTCGGCGCATAGGGTTGCAGAAGAGCGAAAAGATTCCTGGCTTGCGGCGATACCTGGGCTGCAGGGATTACATTGCCAGGATAGGGTTGGCCATTCGACTGGTAGATGATGCCCGCGCCCGCTGGCGTCACATTCGCTGCATACTCGCTGAAGTCGCAACCCGGAATACCGCTGGGGCCAACCTGCTGTCCAAGGCACGTGCTCACCAATAGTGCCGATGGAACAGTTTGTAGCGCGGATGAACCGACCTTCTGCCGGACACCCTGGTAGTCACCGAAGAAGAAGAGCTTGTCCTTCAGAATAGGGCCGCCGATCGACCCGCCAAACTGGTTCTTCAGCGCTTGAGGAACCCCCCCTGCTGGAGGTTGCGTGAAAGGGTCTCGCGCCAGATTCGCAGCGCTTACGCGATAATTAAACGCCGATCCATGAAATTTGTTTGACCCTGATTTCGTCTGCGCCGTCACCACCGACGACACCGCCTTGCCGAACTCCGCATCGAAGTTCTGCGTCGTGATCTTCGACTCAGACAGGGAGTCCAGATTGGGATTCACGACGATGATGCCGAGAATGGGGTCTTGATTGTCCGTGCCGTCCAATTCATACGCGACCCCGGCAAAGGCCTGGCCGTCGATCATGATCTGCTTGCTGCCTTGCGGGTTCTCGCTCGCCGCATGGCTCCAGCCCATCTCCTGCGCCCCGGGAAGCAGCAACTGCAGGCCCGTAAAATTGCGCCCTGGTAGGGGCAGGTCCATAATCTCCTTCGATCCAAATACCGTCGAAACGTCGGCGCGGTCGGTCTTCAACTGCGGGACGGAGTCCGCCCTCACTTCCACCGTCTCCTGCGACCCACCCACCGTAAGTACGGACTCAACCTTCACCGACGTGTCGGCATAGACTTGTATACCCGTCTGCAAAAAGGTCTTGAACCCCGTCGCAGTAACCTTAACGTCATAAATATCTGGAATGAGATGGTCCGCGGCAAACTCGCCGCTCGCGTTCGATTGAACTGTGGCCGATGTGCCCTTAGCCACATCAGATACAGTCACTGTGGCGTTTGGTACGATGGCGCCTGTTGAATCAACCACCGTCCCGTAAATGGATCCATACACCGCCTGGCCAAATGCGACTGGCGAAAATGCCACCAGACAGACCACTGTGAGTACCAGCTTTATTTGCCTCATCAGTCTCATCACACACTCTCCTAAAGGGTCCTGCGTCCTGGCTCTAGTCCGTCGAAAATGCTTTGCAAAAACCGCCGAACACTGCGTATATCGCAAGCTTCCAGGCCGAGACAGGATGTCGCACCAAGCTTTTCTGCTGAAAAACGCAGACTGGCTTGTTTCTTGATCGCAGAGGAAGGTACTCGTTGCGACCTAATCTGTCAATGGATTTTGCATGTTATTTTTATGGCGCACACATTCATGACATGCCATTTTGAAATTAATTATTTGCTTGCCCTTTGTCAGACCTATTTCCCATAGAAAGGGCTGACATTCATATGGGAGATAACTTTAGCGTTGTTATTGCTTCAAAAAACTACTCGTGAGCCATATAACTGCGGGACACACACTTTATAAAAATCTGCACCTAAAAGGTGGACCACTATCCACTGCGATTTATCAAAAAGATTGCTAAAGCAAGATCTATATGTCTATACATTTACTTGAAGCCACGAGTATTACCTGACTCGCACGTATGGGGACTGCCATGAAAATCAGACGCTCTGCGCCCACCGCGACCGCCTCCAAAAAAGCCGAAACCTGTTGAGGAAGATCAGGACTCGAAGATATCGACCTCTTCTGGCGTGCCGAGATACCGGCAAATCTATGAGGACCTCCATTTAGCGATTCAGACTGGTTCCTTCCAAGCCGCGCGAATCGCCGGCTACGCGAGGCTTTGTTCTCCAATGGCATTCATCTGGAGCAGGACCTCGTGCGTCGCGGAGGTTCTGATGACTCTGACTTCATCGAAAAAATTCTGCGGCAAGGGCGTGCGAGTGCCCACGACATGCGCATTGTTGGCATCGATGACGTGAAGTATGCGAGTCTTCTCCCTGTACCGCTGACCACACAGCACCAGAACTGCGCGGACATTGGGGCAATCGTAATTGCCACCATGCTGCAGCGTCTCGACAAGCCTGACCTGCCCACTCGCGACATCCTGCTGCAGACCCATACGGTAGTACGCAAGTCATGCGGTACTCACCTGTCTCACAATAAATCGGTTCGCTAAATTGCGACACATTCACCACCTCAGAATGGCAGCACGCGGTGTATGCTTTCGAGCGTCGCTGTATCCAGGGGACCTCTTCGATGAAGATGACACCGTACCTGCTCAAAAGCACAGTCGTAGGCGCCCTGGGTGGCCTGCTGTTTGGCTTTGACACCGCCGTAATTGCCGGCACCACTCAGCAGTTGACGGTTGTCTACAGCCTGACGTCCTTCACCCTGGGTCTGACTGTATTCATCGGATTGGCGGGCACGGTCGTCGGTGCAATGAGCGCAGGTGTCGTCGGCCAGCGCATCGGCGGACGAGAGGCGCTGCGGATCATGGCTATCTTCTACACCATCTCGGCACTGGGTTGTGCGCTCGCGTGGAACTGGCCCGCCCTGATGGTCTTCCGTTTCATCGGCGGACTTGGCATCGGAGGATCGTCGGTACTAGGTCCTGTCTATATTGCTGAACTGGCCCCAGCGAAGTGGCGCGGCAGAATGGTCGGTCTCTTCCAGATCAATATCGTCGTCGGCATTCTTCTCGCGTATCTCTCCAACTACCTCATCACTCTTCTGAACCTGGGCGAGATGCAGTGGCGCTGGCAGCTCGGAGTCGCAGCCATCCCTTCTATTCTTTTCCTCGTCATGCTCTATGGCATTCCGCGCAGCTCACGCTGGCTCGTAACGCAGAATAAGACGGATGAAGCCCTGGAGGTTCTGAAGCTTATGGGCTCGCCGGACTCCGAGGCTGAGTTGCGCGAGATCATGGACTCCATCCACATGGAGCGTGGCATGGCAGCGGAACCGCTGTTCAAGCGGCAGTACCGGCTACCCATCTTCCTAGCGATAACCATCGGTCTGTTCAACCAGCTCTCAGGCATCAACGCAATCCTCTACTACTCGAACTTCATCTTCGCCGCCGCCGGCTTCAGCCAACTCTCTGGCTCACGGCAGACAGTGCTGATCGGTTTTATGAACCTTCTGGCCACGCTGCTCGGAATGTCGCTCATCGACAAACTCGGCCGCAAGACACTGCTGCTGATAGGCGCCGTCGGTATGGCCTTCTGTCTCAGTGGCGTCGCAGCGATCTTCTTTACTCAAACGTACCTGAACGCCCTCGTATGGTTGCTCATGGCTTACATCGCGTTCTTTGCAATCTCGCAGGGAGCTGTCATCTGGGTGTATATCGCGGAGGTATTCCCAAATCGCGTCCGCGCCAAGGGACAGAGTCTCGGATCCTCCTCGCACTGGGTCATGAACGCGATCATCTCGCTCATATTTCCCATCCTGGCCCAATCCTCCGGTGGTTTGCCATTTGCCTTCTTCGCAGGCATGATGACGCTGCAGTTCTTTGTCGTCCTCTTCCTCTACCCCGAGACGAAGGGCATCTCGCTTGAGCAGCTACAGCACAAGCTCGGCATTGACTATCCGGGGGTCAGCCAAAAGAGCGAGAAACAAGGCCAGATTCGATGACGACTCATCATAATCAACCGCTATTCGTCTTTGATAACCATGACAACATCCGCAGTTGGGACCGCCACGGCGACGGTGACCATAACGACGCCATCGCCAGAGTTATTGCCACGCTACTTCTTAGGTCGCGCGCGACTTCGTTAACTACGGCGAAGAGATCGGCATGGTAACTACGCCACCCGCCCGCAAGGAAGATGTCAGAGATCCGATTGGAATCACTGGATGGCCTAAAGAAAAGGCCGCGACGATGAGCGCACTCCAATGCAATGGGCCGATTCGAAGAACTCCGGCTTTACCACCGGCACTCCCTGGCTGCCGGTCCCACCGGCCTACCCGGTAAAGAACGTCAGGGTCGAACTGAACGGACTACTATCCCTCCTCCACTGGCACAAAGAGCTGGCGCGATGCGAAGGAAGAATCCGACTCTGCGTCAATGGCAAGATGATTATGCTCGATGTAAACAATCTCTCCGTGCTGTCGTATGTTCGTGAGGGAGTCGCCGGGAATCCCTCAATTCTCGGTGCGCTCAACTGCACAGCAGAGCCGCAGGCTATCTTCCTTGATGCGTCAGCCGCCGACGAGCATGGAAAATCGGTGCACCCTCTGCTGACCAATGTACCTTCGCTCCCGGAAGCCTCCAGCGTCGCCACAATCATTCTGCCGCCTTACACATCCTTGGTCGGCACCATCAAATTGGCAATAGTCCCATACAGAGTGCCCTGGCAGTTCGCTCCGACGCACGCTAACGGAGCGACTCCCGGTGCGAGACGACCACCTCTCTCGCAATTCGAAATAGCCTACATCGTACCTCCATCATTACAATCACGGCTGAGATGCATCTCTCCTCGCTACGTTCGCTGCTTATTCACGTCCTCCTGACGGCGACACTTCCGCTGATGCAGGCACAGAGTAGCGTTCCCAGCCCTAAGAAGAATAACTCCGCGTCCTCCAATTCCAACCTGAAGGCGGCTGAAGTTGCCTTTCGCGCAGGTTCCGCGGCCTACCAGAGGAACGACCTTCGCACTGCCCACGCAGAGTTCGCGAAGCTGGTCAAACTCGCCCCCACCGTCGCCGCAGGCCATGTCGCGCTTGGTACTGTACTCCTGGCTGAAGGCAAAGTCCGCACGGCAGCGACTGAGCTGGAACTGGCCCACAAGCTGGATCCCAACGACTCTGGCGCGATCCTCAACCTTGCCGTCGCCTACTCACAACTTCACGACTATACAAAGTCAGTGAAGATGTTCCAGCTTCTTGACCAGGCGAATATCACCCCACCACAGCCCCTCGCGCCCGATGCCACGATCGCTTATGCCATTGCCCTCTCCGCAATCGGGAATCCCGCAGCAGCGCAGAAGCAACTCGAACAAGCTCTCATCGCCAGCTCCGACAGCGCAATCTTGCACGACACCCTGGGCAGCCTGCTCGCTCAGCGTGAGCAGTACGACGAAGCCACCGCTCAGTTTCAGCTAGCCCTCGCGCTCGACCCCTCCCTGGCCTCCGCGCACTACCACCTCGGCTCAGTCTTCTTGAATCAAAACAATCCCAGCGCAGCCGTGGCTGAGCTTACCCAGTCAAATACTTTGGATAAACAAAACATCGAGTACGCGATCCAGCTAGGTCGGGCTCTCCGCGCGGCCCACCAGGATGATGCCGCCACGATCCTCCTACGCCACACACTCGAACTCGCCCCCTCGTCCATCGACGCAAAGTATGAGTTGGCGCTTACTCTCCAGGCCGATGGTAACGCTCGCGAAGCCTTGCCCCTCTTTGAAGAGGTCGCCGCCGTCCGTCCGCAAGACTCCGCCGCACTCACCAACCTCGGCCTCGCCCTCGTACAGCAGGGTGATGCTAAGCGAGCACTTCCCTTCTATCTGCGCGCTCTCAAGCTCAACCCCAATAGCGGAACGCTACGCGAAGATCTGGGCGTCGCCTACCTGCAGCAGGCTGATCTCGACCATGCCATCGAGCAGTTCCGAGCGGGTCTCGCCCTCGAGCCCGATAGCCCACACCTCCACTACGACCTCGGCCTCGCCTTCAAACTCAAGGACAACCTGCCTGCCGCAATCGCAGAGTTCGAGCAGGCCGCAAAGCTGGACCCACAACTCCCCGACCCGCCCTACACACTCGGCGTCCTCTACATGCAGACAGGCCGCTTTCCCGAGTCTCAAGTCGAACTGGAAAAGGCTACCGCTCTTCATCCGGATAACGGCGACGCCTGGGCCCTCCTCGGAAATGTCTACAAACAAAATGACGCCCCAGAGAAAGCAGCCGCAGCCCTGCGTCGTGCTATTACGCTCCTGCCCGACCAACCCAGCCCCCACATCACACTCGCGTCGATTCTCATCCAACAGGGCGACACGGCAGGCGCAGCCGCAGAACGCAAGCGGGCCGCCGATCTCAGTCGCGTCGCTATCAGCCGCCAACGTGCAAACTTCGCACTGAACAGCGGCCGCCTCCTCCTCAAACGGGGTCAGCTTGCCGGAGCTGTTGCGCAGCTTCAGGCCGCAATTACCGCCGACCCAACCTACGCCGAGCCACACGCGGTCCTGGCCGATGCACTTGCCCAGCAAGGACAAAGCGCCAACGCAGCCATAGAACGCCAGAAGGCCCAAAAGCTGGCCCAGACCCCCACGACACCGCCTGAAATCACCCCCCCCGCTCACCGCTGAACCTAACCTGCGGCGTACCAAACACATTCATTGCCTACCGCCCATAGCTTCTCTATACTCAGTCCACTGCTTTCGAGATCCGAACCTCGAATCAATAAAGTATTGGGCAAGCAACCCAGTGGAGCGTGCTTTTGAGTTGGTCCCGTCGCAACTTCCTCACCTCCCTCTCCAGCACGGCGCTTGTCCTCTCTCTGGACGACGTTCTCTCCCTCGCAGCACCGCAGACTCCCCAATCGACGCCTCAACTCGGATCACGTCCCACCTACGACGCCAAACCTCGGCCCGCACCCAAAGGTCCTCCCTCGCCGGTCGCAGGCACGCCTCTAGGCATCAGTTTCATCGACGTAGCCCGCCAGTCCGGCCTTAACGCAAAGACCATTTATGGCGGCGAGCACAAAAATAAATACCTCCTCGAAACCACAGGATGCGGTGTAGCCTTCTACGACTATGACCACGATGACTGGCTCGATATCTTCCTCATCAACGGCACACGTCTGGAGGGCTTCCCCAAGGGTCAGGAGCCAATATCCCGTCTCTTCAAAAATAATCGCGATGGAACCTTCACCGACATCACCATCAAATCAGGCCTAGGTCGTAGCGGATGGGGACAGGGCTGCTGTGTCGGCGACTACAACAACGATGGATGGGACGACCTATTCGTCAGCTACTATGGCCAGAACGTCCTCTACCGTAACAACGGCAACGGAACCTTCACCGATATCACCAAGAAAGCGGGGCTGTTCCAGTCAAGAACCCGCTGGAACTCCGGCTGCGCCTTCCTAGACTACGACCGCGACGGCCACCTCGACCTCTTCGTGGCCAACTATATTGACTTCGACATCAAAACCGCCCCGCTCCCCGAAACCGCGGGGTGCGCCTACAAAGGTATCCAAGTAGCCTGTGGCCCCCCCGGTCTCCAGGGTGGAAAAAATATTCTATACCACAATAACGGCGACGGGACTTTTACCGACGTATCCGAGAAGAGCGGCATGTGGGACACCATCGGCACCTACGCCCTATCGGTATCGGTCGCAGATTTTGACAACGATGGCTGGCCAGACATCTACGTCGCCAACGACTCCACCGCCTCCACTTTCTACCAGAACCAGAAGAACGGAACCTTCAAGGATGTCGCCATCGAGGCCGGCATCGCCTACTCTCCCGATGGAAAACCCCAAGCCGGCATGGGTGTTTCAATCGGTGACTTCAACCGCGATGGACTCCTCGACATCGTTAAAACGAACTTCGCCGGCGACGTCGACTCTCTCTACCTCAACCGCGGCGATGGCAACTTCGACGATCACACCTACCTCTCCGGTCTCGGCGTCAACACCCGGTTCCTTGGCTGGGGGGTAGGCTTCTTCGACATGGATAACGACGGCTGGCTCGACATCCTCATGTCCAACGGCCATGTCTACCCCGAAGTCGACGGCACAAACGTCGACGCCCCCTACGCACAGCAAAAATACCTCTACCGCAACCTCCGCAATGGCCAATTCGAAGAAGTTACCGCGCAGGGAGGACCAGGCATAAACGACGCTGTCCCCGCAAGAGGCACGGCCTTTGGGGATTTCGACAACGACGGCGACCTCGACGTAGTCGTCAACTGCGTCAACAGCACCCCGCAGTTACTCCGCTGCGACTCCACCACAGGTCGCAACTGGATCAAGATCCGCACAGTTGGCACCAAATCCAACCGAACTGGCATCGGCGCCCGAATCTCCGTAACGACGCAATTCTCATCCGCTGCCGAACCCTTCGTTCAGATCGAAGAGGTCCGTAGCGGCGGTAGCTACTACTCGCAGAACGACCTCCGCATACACTTCGGTCTCGACCGCGCGACAAAAGCCGACGTTGAAATCCGCTGGCCCTCTGGCGTCGCGGACAAGCTTCCCAACCTGGTCGCGAACCAGCTCTATGTCATTCAGGAAGGCGGCAAGATCCTCAAGACCATCGCCATGGGTCCGCCGCAACCAACAACAGACAAGCCCTGACCATGCGCGTCCCGACACTCGCACTCGTGCTCATCGCAGTCTCCGCGCCGGTGCAGCAGATCTATACCCCTACTGTGGACCACGCACCGCCGGCATGGTTTGTCGATGTTGCCTCCAAAGCCGGCATCACCGTCCGCAACGTCAACGGAAGCGTCGACTCCAAGCGTTACATCATCGAGGCTACCGGCTCCGGCGTAGCTATCCTCGATTATGATCGCGATGGATGGCCCGACATCTTCTTGGTCAATGGAAACCACCTCCCCAACGCACGGACTGATGAGCCTCCGACGAACCACCTCTTCCGCAACAATCACAACGGCACCTTCACTGACGTGACCGCGAAGGCCGGCCTGGTCTCCACCGGTTGGGGCCAAGGCGTTTGCGTCGGCGACTACGACAACGACAGCTTCGACGACCTCTACGTCACGAGCTACGGCAAGAACCGCCTCTTCCATAACCAGGGCAACGGCACCTTCAAAGAGGTGACCGGGCAAGCCGGAGTCGCAGGCACCGGCAAGGAGTGGGGTACCGGCTGTGCCTTCGTCGACTATGACCGCGACGGAAAGCTCGATCTTGCCGTCGCTAACTACGTCCACTTCGATCTCGCCCACACACCCGCTCCTGGCCAGGGTGCCAGTTGCATTTGGAAGGGCGTCCCCGTGATGTGCGGCCCGCGAGGACTTGAGAGTGCACCGAACATCCTCTTCCACAACCTCGGCGGAGGAAAGTTCAAAGATGTCAGCAAATCCAGCGGCTTCGAAAAGACCGCTGGCCACTATTGTTTCTCGATTACGACGATCGACTATAACGACGATGGCTGGCCCGATCTCTACTTCGCCTGCGACTCCACCCCGGCCATCCTCTATCGCAACAACCACAACGGCACCTTCACCGATACTGCCGCCGAAGTAGGCGTCGCCTACAATGAGGACGGCCGCGAACAGGCCGGCATGGGCTCCACATCAGCCGATTATGATGGTGACGGCAAACTCGACCTCTTCAAAACCAACTTCTCCGACGACACATCGACTCTCTACCGGAACAACGGCGACGGCACCTACGCCGACGTGACCTTCCCCGCCGGCCTCGGCATCAACACCGACGCCCTCGGCTGGGGCGCCATGTTTGCCGATGTCGATAACGATGGCTGGCCGGACCTTCTCGTGGTCAACGGCCATGTCTATCCAGAGGTCGACTCCGCCAAACTCGGCTCCTTCTACCGCGAGCCTCGATTCCTCTATAACAATCTCGGCAACGGCAAGTTCAAAGACGTCAGCAAGACTTCCGGTCCCGGCCTCGCCGAACCCCGCTCCGGCCGAGGCCTCGCCATCGCCGATCTCTTCAATGATGGACGGATCGAAGCAGTCATCAACAATCTCAGCGACCGCCCGATGCTCCTCGTCAATCTGGCAAAGAACCAGAATCACTGGCTTGGTCTCCATCTTGTCGGAACTTCCTCGAACCGCGATGCCATAGGCGCACGCGTAACCCTTCAGGGAACAGGGCGCTTGTGGGTCGATGAGGTGCGCAGCGGCTCCAGTTACAACTCCTCCAGCGACCTGCGCCTGCACTTCGGCCTCGGCACGGAGAATCAGCTTAAAGACATCCAAGTCCGCTGGCCAAATGGCAACGTAGAACACTTCGATCCTCCACCAGCGCTCGACCGCATGATTGATTTAGTAGAAGGAAAGAGTCATCTACCAACTTCATAACTAGGAATGGCATCTCCTCTCAGCAACTCATCATGGGCTACTGCTCAGAAATGCGGATCATTTGGAATCCGCGTTGGACCCTTCTCTTCGGGATGATGCCAGCATCTTGCACATGTGTACAGGGTTTGTGCACTTTATTTCTTGTTTCCCCCGTGGAACCGATTCAAAGTAGCAAAGATGCGCCTCAATGACGATCGCGACGGCACGTTGTTATCGCTCAAAATGGGCGATCCTGAGAGATAGGAATGTCTGACAGGGCAATCTCTTGGATTAGAAGAGCAATTGTTGTCCATTGTCTTTCGATCGCTTCTCCGGTGTCCGTCATCAAAGACCGTTCTGCCTCCAACCGATTTCGAAATCTTATGTTCATGCCTAGGAACTTGTTGAAATAGGGATATCTCTTCGGCTTGTTCGATGTTTGATTCGTCTATGGGAGTATGCGTGGAGACGAGCGGGTTCAGGATGGGATGTTCAGTTGTGTGACGTTGGAGCAGCGTGTTCCTCAGGACCATCCGTTGCGTGCGATTCGCAAGCTGACGGATACGGTGTTGCAGTCCCTTAGCGCGGGGTTCGACACGCTGTACTCGAGCTCGGGGCGGCCCTCGATCGCACCCGAGTATGTTCTGCGGGCGCTGCTGTTGCAGGCGTTCTACTCGGTGCGCTCGGAGCGGCAACTGGTCGAGCAACTCGACTATAACCTGCTGTTCCGCTGGTTCGTCGGCCTGGGCATGGACGACACGGTGTGGAACCATGCGGTCTTCTCCAAGAACCGCGACCGACTGCTCAACAGCGAAGTGGCGCAGCAGTTCTTTACTGCGGTGAACGAGCAGGCCAGGCCGTTCATGTCGGACGATCATTTCACCGTGGATGGCACGCTGATCCAGGCATGGGCCTCGCACAAGAGCTTCCGCGCGAAGGACGGCTCGGACTCAGGCGACGGCTCGAACTTCCATGGCGGCAAGCGATCCAACGAGACCCATGAATCGAGCACCGATCCCGATGCGCGACTGTACAAGAAGAGCTACGGCAAGGAGTCGCATCTGGCGTATCTGGGGCACACGCTGGTGGAGAACCGCAACGGCCTGATCGTGGAGGCGATGGCGACCCAGGCCGACGGATATGCCGAGCGGGAGGCCGCGCTGCTGATGCTTCAGAAGAAGCAAAAGGGACGCAAGCAGCGCATGACTCTGGGCGCGGACAAGGCCTTCGATGCGCAAGATTTCGTCGTCGCCGCACGCGAGATGAATGTAACCGTTCATGTGACAAAGAACGACAAGGGGCGGCGTAGCAACATCGATCGCAGAACGACGCGGCATCCCGGATATGCGGTCAGCCTGAGCCGGCGCTGGCTGGTCGAGAAGGGCTTTGGCTGGCTGAAACAGACCGGGCCGATGCGCCAGGTGAAGCTGCGCGGACTGCACAACGTGGACTGGCAGTTCGTCTTCAGTTGTGCGGCGCACAACCTCATACGGCTCCCCAGGCTGATCGCCCAGAGACGTGGGGAAGGCCTCAGGGAGCAGTGCGCCTGAAGTTCGGCCGGAGGGCCGAAACCGCCTTCCACGAGGCTCCCGAAGCCGCGTAAACACCCGCAAACACGCCTTTCGAGCCAAGAATCGGTCGAGACGCCGCGCAAATCCCAACGCCACCCGCACACTCACGCGAATTTCAACGAGTTCCTAGTGGTGCCCAACCTCTCCGGACGGTCCTTCACCGACACCGATACGCCTGATTCCTACCCCGTGGCCATCATTAACGCCCAGATGACAAAACACTACTGGGTAAACGACAACCCCGTCGGCCGACACCTCTCCAATGACAACGGGAAGACTTGGGCCACGATTGTCGGAATCGTCAGCAACGCGCGTCAATATGGTCTTAACAAGGACATCGAAGATGGCGTCTACTTCCCACAGGCACAAATTACATTTATGGGCGATCCGCATCTGCTCATCCGAACGAGAGACGATCCCAAATACATTGCGAGCCAAGTGGTCTCCATCATTCATCAAATAGACCCCCGGCAGCCGGTCACCGACATTCGAACACTCGATCAATTGCGAAGTGCACAGTTAGGAACGCCGCGTGCAACTTCGATCTTGCTAGGAACCTTTGCCGGCGTAGCGCTCTTCATCACCGTGGTCGGAGTGACCGGAACGGTCGGACTTACCGTCTCCCACAGAACCAAGGAGATTGGCATCCGCATCGCCCGACCAAACGTGAGATTCTGCTCAACATACTTATGCGTGGCATGACTCCGGTCGTCGCCGGTATGGCGGTCGGTGCAGGCGCAGCGGTCATCTCAACCAGACTGCTGTCCACCATGCTCTTTTGCTCTTGAGCCGAACGACCTATCTACGCTCATCGTGATTGCTGTTCTTCTTGCTCGTAGCCTTTATCGGATGCGTGATTCCGGGAAGACGCGCTTTTCGAATCGACCCAATTAAAGCGCTCCGAAACGGAATGAAGAATTGGCCCGATGAAGGCGCGTGAGGGGGCTTCGTTGCGAAGTTTGAGTGGGCAGAGGTCAAGAGTGGAAAGGACTGCATGGGGAGGATTATCGAGATTGTGTGCACAAACCCAATTGCGATTAGCCTTAGTGGCGAGTACGGGAGGGTCTTAATCTTCCCGCCTTTCAAGTAGCTTGTGGCTTGCACGAGGATATAGACGACTTGTCGTTCGGTGAGGATCGGGGACGAAGCTGATTAATAGCTTGGCAATGATGTCGTGAGTCATGTCAAACATTCTATTTTTACGAAGATAGAAACAGGGTTCGGATGATTCCCTTCTAATCAGCGATCCACTTGTACGGGTAACCAGCTTTTCGGTCGAATGGCTGTCGCGTTCGAGCAGGAAGACCTCCAGCGCCTCGAACACTTCGAAGTCGTCGCGTGCTCCCGCCCCGAGTTTCATCTGGATGCCTTTTCCGGCAGGCCAGGCGCCGAACTCGTTGACTGGTTATCCTCGGAGCCGGTTTGCTCTTCGGCAAACCGCTGTAGCACATCCGATCCTGCTGAACTTCTTGGAGTAGGCTCACTGCGAACTGCCCCAGGTCGTCGCCCTTGTGCCGTTCCTTGATCAAGCGTAGAAGTTCTATTGCAAGGTTCGCTCCCGCAAGGTGGTCGTGGAGATAAGTCGCCAGGGGGATGGGTTCTTACGAGCCCGCCCGCCAGCGATCATACTCCCGTCGTTTGGCGAAGGCCGAACCGGAAGTCGGTATTCTGAGTTCCTATGATGCAGCTTTCTCTTCCAAGCTCGAGGACGCGGCGCCACATTCACGTTCGAGGCATTGTGCAGGGAGTCGGCTTTCGGCCTTTCGTCTATAAACTTGCCAAATCGCTCGACCTGACCGGCTTCGTCTTCAATTCTTCTTCGGGCGTGACAATAGAAATTGAGGGTGGCGCCGCGGCAATTCGTGCGTTTATCGATAGCCTGGAACTCGATCGTCCGCAACTCGCGGAGATTCTTGAGTTGACCGTCTCCGAGATGCCGGCCGGAGGTCGCACAGGCTTCGACATTCTCGAGAGCCGGGAGGAGTTGGGTGAGTTCGCCCTCGTCTCTCCAGACGCCGGCACCTGCGACGCCTGCTGGCGCGACTTCGGAGATCCCTCCAACCGGCGCTTCGGTTATCCATTTACAAATTGCACACACTGTGGTCCGCGCTACACCATCCTCCAAGACATCCCCTACGATCGTCCCAAGACAACGATGTCCAGCTTCATCATGTGCAAAGCTTGCAAGGCTGAGTACGACGATCCGGCGGATCGGCGCTTCCACGCTCAGCCGAACGCCTGCGCGGTCTGCGGCCCGTCACTGTGTCTTGTCGCGAGC
>Ga0193717_1000437_pt1 | contig 28809 bp, 51 predicted proteins | sample U2c2metaG_FD_145900 | JGI IMG/M metagenome (GOLD analysis project Ga0193717, IMG submission 145900) | Soil microbial communities from a riparian zone of the East river system, Colorado, United States - U2c2 | ecosystem: Environmental > Terrestrial > Soil > Riparian zone | place: USA: East River...
TCCGATCTCTGGGACGATCGCGATGTCCCCCTGACGCGCTACGCGGTGCGGCTGCTCAAACTGCTGCCGACAGGCGCCACGCCTGCGTTCGGGCTGGAGTCCGGTTCTCGCGATGCGCTGTTCCGCAAGGCGCGCAAGGCAGCGCAGATTCCTGACCTTCACTTTCACGACAGCCGGGCCGAGGCGATCTGGCGGCTATCGAAGAAACTGGACGTGTTGCAACTCGCGCGCATGGTCGGGCACCGGGATCTGAAATCGCTTCAGCTTTACTACGCGGAGCCGGCCAGCGAGACGGCCAAGCTGCTCGGCTAGGCCGCCTTCTTGCCGCGGTGCTTCTCCATCCACTCGTCCACCTCGGACGCTTTCCACCGCGGCTGCCCGAATCCACCGGGCCGTGACGGCTTCGGGAAGTCTGGTAGCGGGGCGAGGCGCTCAAGCACGTACCTGCGTTCCTCGCTGATGCGTGCCGCTACGCCGGCCGCGTCCAGCCATATCGCGTGCGTGACGCGCTCGTCCAGCTTGTCTAGGATTGGATCGCTCATGCGGCCCCCGCGAACAGTTGTGTCGTCGGTGCGCGGTCTCTCGCCGCCGCGTTCAGCCATAGAGACTCAACACGGTCTCGCGCACCGTCCGCATGCGCCGCTCGGTCGACGCGATGCCAGCCCGCGAAAATGCCGTCGTAGAGTTCGCAGCGATACCCCGAGACAATCACCATGCCCGACATTGTATTCAGCGCCGCCGCTAACTCAGCGTGCGCCGCATCATCCATCTCATGTCTGTAAGCCTTCCGAGTGACGGTGCCGCGCACCTTCTCGCTTCGGGTTGTATGGACATATGGCGGGTCGCAGTAGTGCAGGGTATCCGTGGCGTCATGGTGCCGCATGCACGCAACCGCGTCGCGCTGCTCGATGACGACGCCGCGGAGGCGGTCGACTGTGCGCGCGAGGCATTCTGGATAGTTGCGCCAGTCGTGCGCCGGCGTTGTCCCGCTACGATTGCTGTTGCTGCGAAACCCACTCGTCTCTCCGCATGCCGCGGCCGATCCGAACCCAGCGAAGGAACGAAACACGGTGCGTCTTGCTTGCTCCAGCGGATCGCCGGCAGGCTCATAGCTCTGCTTGAACTCGCTACGCGCGAACGGAGTAAGTTCCAGCGCACGCACTAGCTCGGCTCCGCGCTCGCGTGCAACGGTGAAGACATTGACGATCTCTCCGTCAAGGTCGTTGTAAATCTCGCCGTAGGCCACGGGCTTGCGCAGCAGCACAGACCCGCCGCCGCCGAACGGCTCGACGTAGACGCGATGCAGCGGCATGTGCGAAATGATCCACGGCGCTAGCTTCCACTTGCCGCCATGATATCGAACGATCGGACGAGTAACGCTCACCGCCCACCCTCCAGCGTCAGTAGATCGGATGCGGTCATGCCGTCTCTTCGAGTGTGAAATCCTCGTCGCAATGTGGGCAGCGGATTTTCTGTCCCTTGATCGCGATCTCGGATTTTCGAGCCAGACCGTCATCTCCAATTGTCAGGAACCAGCGGTCTTCGATGCTCTCGCCCTGCGCCAGCAATTGACCCTCCAGACCGAATGTTGGGAACGCCTTGCGCATCTCGCGAATGATCGCGTTGACCGATTCGACAAGGTAGTACGTCTTCTCTCCGCCGTTCCATTTCAAGCCGCCGAAATCTTTCGTTAGCTCAAGGTCAATGTATCCGGCGGTGTGGCGATCGGCGTGCCAATCCGGATGATCGCGCAAGTCCTCTCCGAGCATCGCGCTAAGCACGGCAAGCTGCGGCGCAGTGGCCTCCGACTTGAACCGAAGCTCACCCTTGAACGATGTGTTGTAGCCCACGATAGTCTCCTATAGATTGCACGAATCGACACTCACACCACCCCCTCTGCGCCCACGTCGGTATCGGCGCGGAGTGCGATCTTGAGTATCGGTGCGTAGCGATAGCACGTAGCCGGGAAGTCGGCACCGTATTCAGCGCATGAACACGACTCCCCGCACCGCTCTTGCATCACGGTCGGAATCAACAGCCCGTGCTTGACGCCGAAGTCCTGTAGGTCGTCACCGCCTTCCTTTTCCCAGAACCCACGCAGGACATCGCGAGCAAACGCACGCAGTTGTTCCTTCTCCGCCTCCAACGCGCTGACCCTCTCGGTTAGGGTGGTGAGGATTTCCGGCAGATCGATATCGACCCATGCGATTGCCTCGCCGAGGACATCCATTGCGGGCCGGCCACCGCACTCAAAGTCCAGGTTTCCGAACATGCCGATGGCTTTCAGTAGCGGGCCGATCGGCGGGACTTCTTCCCTCTCGCTCGCATCCATCAGGCGTCTCCGGTTGGATTCTTGCTGGCATAGGTTGCATGCATCTGTTCGTGCAGCGCCTCTCGTCCGTGCGTGAGTTGCAGGCGGTTGATCGCTGATAGCAGCATCGCTCGCTCGGCACGGATGCTGTACTCGACAAAGCGGAAATCGCTGGCGTGGTCAAGCTCATAACGGGCCGGGTCTCGGCCACGCTCGATGGTGACCGTCGCTTGGTGCGCGTACAGCAGCCCCCACTTCGCCGGCAAGTCTTCGGCGCGAATGATTCCGGGTGGGCACATGAAGTAGCGGAACTGACCCATGCCACCCTCTGGATACCGTCGAAACGATTTCCTACGATCGGCGAAGAAATCAGCGCGGGATGTCTTGCACTCGATGAGGTGGGACTCATCAAACGTGCCGCGCCAGCCGATGGCATCTGGGATTTCACCTTGGCAAGTGAACTCGGTCAGCACTACCTTGCAGCCTTTCGCACGCAGCCACTTCACCGCGCGCTTGCATAGCACGGAATGCACTGATTCATCACGGACCGCAGCAACCGGTTGCGCAACTACCTGCTGAATGTCGATGACAGCCATTACTCCCCATCCCCCTCTGCAATCACAGGCTGCGGATCGCACCCCGGTAAGACCGTTCCTTCGGCGTCCCATGGGTGCGGGGTGCAGTCGGGTGATTGCTGGGTGGAATGGCGGGCGTAGGCGTACTCGATGCGCGATGTTCCAAGTTGCTCCAGCGTGATGTCGTCAGCCGTTGGCATGCCTTCGGTCGCAACGTCAATCCACGATGCGCCGATGCGCGAAAGTGTCGGGTGCGTGTATCCGCCCGGATCATTGCAGACCCAGAGCCAAGCTACAGGACGATCCCGCTCAGCCGTGTCGGTGGTCATGTCAGTATCCGAATTGTTCACGGGTTTCTCCGGGCCACAGTTGGCCGGGCAGTGGTTCTTTCCTGTAGCCATCGCATTCGTGATCACACAGATACATGCCGAATGGAACACTACGGCCGATAGGCGCCTTGCGATGGCCGCAAACGACGCAGTACACGGCAACACCAATTTCGTCCATCACCCCACCCCGCGCGACTCTGCGCTGGTGGGCGGAGGGGGCGCTGCGCCCGGCGTGTTTACGCGAAGGATGTCGTGGATAGCGTCGTGGAGAACGCCATCATCGCCAAGCTCGGTTATCTCTGGGTACGCGAGACGCAGGTCATTGCATACTTGGTGAGCGCGTTGGGCGCGTTGCTTCATCTCCCATAACGCGTTCTGTTGCGCAGCCACGCACTCCGCAGGTACGGCGGCTGGTTGTGCGGCTGTGGGTGGCTGGGAGGAACGGGCGCGTTCGGCGGCTGCACGATGCCACTGGTTTTGATTCCATTCCGGCAACAGATTGAACGGGCAGCGCACGGCGTCCTTCGTGTTCGGATAGTTGGCTTCGTACATGATCTGCCCATCGCTCATTGCATCCGTCACCGCCTGCGCTGGTTGTGCATCGGACGGGGCGGATAGGGCGACAGCGGCTTCGTATTTTTCGCGGTAGTACTTGCCGAAAAATTCGTTAGCCACACCGGATGCGCGCATGTGACCGTCCTCATGGACAGCCCTCAACATCGCGTTGAAGTCACCGGGCGCACGGCGGAACTCGTCACACTGCTGATCGCTGAGCGGCATATACGTACTTGAAGCGACCAGATCACCAACCCCGCTTGCGGGCGCAACGGCAGGTGCGGCGGCGGGGAGGGATTCGAGGGCGGCGCGTGCGTAGGTTCTGGCCTCGGATTGTTTCAGGCTGTTGCCGCCGTCCACCCATGGGTATTGCTTCAAATCACCGGATGGCGTGAATTGCCAGTGCTCGTAGATCGCCTTCGCTGCAATCTCGATAGCATCCTCATCCCCAATCCGGGGATCACCGGGGGTGGGGTTTGTGTGTTCGTATGCCGCGCGATGCCACATCTCGGCCGACTTCACGACGACATGGCCGGAAATTTCGATCCCAATTCCGCCGGCCAGCGTAACGAAGACTCGATACCCGTCTCCATGCCATACGGTCTTGTCGGTGTTGGCTTTGCCGATCATGACTTCACCCCATCGTCGGCGTGTCCGCTACGGGCTGGGGGATGGGCGTTGCGAGCAGTGCAGATTGCGTGCGCGACTTCCGAATCTTCGGCCGATGCGACAACGTAACCATTGGCGTTGATGGTGAACTCGCTGCGACGCTCGTCATACTGGAATGACCACGGCGCTTTGTACTGCGCGGGGACGTGAGCCCATATATCAATGACCGCCTGCTCGGGCTTGGCGGCCGGGAGTGATTTGAGGACGCACTTGATATAGTCCCACGCATGCGGATCAGCATAGAACGGCTCGCCGACATCACCGCAGGCCGCTCGGCATTCCTCCATTCTCGCGACCGCTCGACACAAAGAAGCATCCTCAGCGGCCGCTTCCTTCAACGCAACATATTCCGCCCACGGAATGTTGACCCGCTCATTTGGCAATGCAGATACACCGCCCAACGTCACCCGCCCCGCACCCTGTTCGCGGGATTGGGAGAGGGCTTCGAGACGATCGGCTATGTGCGTGTAGGCATCGCCGATCGGTGCCGATGATCCCAATCGACGTGCCTGTCGCGCTTCCTCACGCAACTCCGAAACAATCGCAGAAATAGTGGCGACTTCGGTTGTCATGGCTGATCCTTGGCGAGTTCGGCGAGTAGTGCATCGGCAAACTGAACTGCGGTCTGCGCGCATGTACGCGGATATTCAGGACCGTCGACGCCGGTCACGAACCCCTGCATCGCCATTGCAGCGAACAACTCGCGCTTAGTCAGGCCGAACTGGCCGGGCCCGACGTTCGATGCGTAGGCTCCTTGGTTGCCGAGAGTCTTAGCGTCCATTTCCCGCCTCCTCCCCCGAACCGCGCGGATCGCGGGCGATGGCTACTGGCACCATCGCGCTTATTGATTGGAGTGCAGCCAGCATTCTTGGCGGCAACGGTTTGAATGCGCTGTCGTAAGCATCAGCAGCTTTTTCTGCATCTTCAATAGTCACAGGTCGATAATCCTTCGCATCCCTCAACGCGGTTTCGGCGAGGGGTGTGCGGGCAAGGTCGTACTCCAGAATCGCATCGACAATCAGGCGCTTTGTATCGTTGCGCTCGGCGTCGCTGTCCTCATCGAAGGAGGTGCGATTCAAAATCGTGTTTGCGGCCTCCTCCATTAATAGGTGATCGCTGCGCTTGCAGCGGGTATTCCACGTTGACTGCGGGTTTATGAAATCGTCATCGCTGAACACTACCCCGCACACAAAGCAGCCGACATGGTATGGAGGAACGTGTTGTCCACCGCTCCCAACTTCATCCGGCTTTAGCTTGGCCGCGCCGCCACAAAACGGACATGGTAAAAGTTCGATCGGCACTGCGTTCCCAGCGGGCGTGTTCAAGCTGCTCTCCCAAGTCGTTGTAGGTAGTTCGCCTCGAACATGGCTTGCGCGAATCCTGGTGGCGTTGCACTGCGCAGGTTCGCCCGCTCCTCGCTCGGCGGCATGGTGTGTATGCGGGTGTCCGTGGGATCGATCCGTTGCTTCTGCGGCATGACGAGTCCGTTGCCGGTCCACAGGCACGTCTTCTTCGGATAGGTGTCGCCCTCTCCGCCCGGGTATCCGGCGTAGTCGCAGGGATCGAACGTGTGATCCGCCTTGCGCCAGTAGGTGGAGATCGTGCTGACCGGGTTCTCGATGAAGTAGGGGACGCCGAGCGTTTCCAGGATGTCCGCGGAATGGGCGAACAGTTCGATGGCCTCAGCCAGCGCGAACAGCCCCTTGCCCTTGAACCAGCGCGCGCCAGAGACTGCCAGATCGGTGCATGGTGTAAACGCGCAGCCGAATACCCAATCGCGCTGTGGCGCTCTCCAGCGGCGTATGTCGGCACCCACGCGGATGACGTTGCCAACCCGTGCCTCACCCTTCGGATGCTGCGAGTCAACCGACCAGCACTCCACGCCGGCATCAGCCCAAGGCTTAGCCATCGTGTCGGTCAGGTTGAACAGGAACAGCGCGGATTTCACAATCTCATTCCCTCTCTCATCGTGACAGTGGCGCGGGGGTTAGGCGGATGCTTTGGCGAGGGCTGCGCATACGGCGTGCCAATCGCTCGTAGGAATGCGACCGCCGGCCTCTACCGCAGCTGCTAATCCGCGCAGCGCCGCAACAAGATCGTCATGCGCATTGCAGGCGCGAACGATGAAGTCGCGCGTCTCTTCCCAATTCGGGCAATTACTCACTTGCATCGTGCAGATGTTGTCGAAGGTCGGCCGATCAGCCCGAATCACTGTGCCAAAGGTTGTCCACGGCGTCTGCGTATGCATGCCCATCTCCAAAACCTCCAATGGTGTGAGTGGCGATTTGGGGGCGCTTACGCTGCGTACGATGACAACAGCAGGCCCCCGCGATTATCAATCCGAGTGGTTGAGCGTCAGGCCCATGTAGCAGCTAGGACCGGCGCAGCCGAGAGCATCGACAGGAACAGGCTGGTTGAACCTGACCATGATGTAGAACCTCTGACCCGGCACGAGCCTAAAGTCGAAGTTGGAGACGGGGCTGTGCATCAGCTTCGCTGCCACCCCACCAGGACCTACACGCATACGTGTCTTGCCCGCAGCAAAGTCGCCGAGATTGGCACTCACACAGCAATCAATGAACGGTCCCGGCATCGTCTCGCTGTGATAGAGCGACAACGACAGACTGGGAGGAATATCGAGAGGGACAACATCCGAAAAGCCAAACCATCCAGTCTTGGGAACGTTGTAGAACAGCGGATGGGAGCCCTGCGCATAAGGGAACGGCTGCAACGGGCTCGTAGCGTTGATACGCCCGAACACGGGCTTCATGTCCGTGGTGTCAACGTTGTTGACGTTCTGCCCGTTCCCGTAGTTGTACGAGAGGTTCAGGCGAGTGATGCGGCCAGGGGGGACAGGGGGCGGTGGGTCGCTGGGACAAGCTCCGGCTACGGAGTTGGTGACGCTCAGGAAAGCACCGGGAACAGAGCCTTGGACATTGCCACAGACTGTTACGCCGTCTACAGTGATGGTTCTACGGGATGTAGTTGTCATGAGGTGTTGCTTGTCTCCTTTTGTTAGCTCCCCTGTCGGGGATGAGTGCAGTCGAAAAGAAGACTGCGCGTGTTGCATGTAGCGTGTTCTGTGCAGTCTCTCCTGCTGTCACTAGTTGAACTGTTCTGTGCGCAATTCTCGTCGCTCGTCTAGTCGTCACGCTCGCTTGGAGGGTGTGGCGGTTAGCAACTTCCGCCGCTGTCTGTCTATGCAGCGCATTCCGAAGATTTCAGCTACTACGCTCCCGCGCCCTAGTTTCTTCGCACACCCGTAGAACTCAAATGGCCTCGTAGTCAACCAACTCTGCAATCTTCTGGAGGGTGCTATAATCTTTCACGCACCTAATCGCGTCTGCGATCTTCCCAGCGTGCGTGTTCACCCATTCATATCGATCGACTTCCTCCCGAGTAGCAAAGACGCCCCACGGCAACTCTCCCTTCTTCGGAAGTTTGGTGGTGTGATAGGACGGACCCATGATCCAAGATCGGGAAGTCTCGCCGATGATCTCTCGTTCTTGCCACTCGCGTTTGTGTTGTCGGCCAAGAGAAGCCCACACTTTGTCACCGACTTTCATAGCAGCGCTATCCCAAGCAGCGAAGCGCCTACTAAAACCAAGATACCTACCAACTGGTAGAGGAGTTTCATTGGGCTCCCTGCGGGATGAGCGAGACGGACAGGTCTATGTCAAGCGAAGAGCCGCTGTCTGTCTGCGCATCGCTGGAGACTCCCCCAGAGGCCGAATGCTTCGGCCGATCAGAACAGATGGAGTTGTACCACTTGCGCTCACGGTGGCCGAGTTCAATACGACACTCGCCGTCAACCTTACCAATAGCCAGCCTTGCTTCATAACAAACGCTGGCGATCCGTTGGTCATACTCGTCGCCCTTGCGGCGCGCGGCCTCAACACTGAAGATGAGTGAGTTTGCCTGTTCCAGCGCGGCTAACTGTTCACGCGGTGTCATTCGTGTCTCCCACTGTTTCTTGTTTCGGCCTGTACAGTATCTATCGCTCCGCTGCATAGCGTGGGCAACAGGAGGAAGTGATTCAAAGCTCCTAAGCTCTGTATCTTTGCTTTAATCATTTGATTTTAATAGGCTTTTAACATGGCTCTTAAAGAGCCTTAAGGAGTATTGTACCAAAGCCTACACAACCAGTATGACATGCTAGTGTTCTACTGTCAACTGTTGGTTTCTCTTCGATGAGTAGAATGAGAAGAGTGTCACAGTTCTATTTGGTAATCACTTCTGCTCATCTTTTTTCCTTGTGATAAGAGCCTCGCATACCGGACACCATTGGTACTGCGCGACACGCGCGGCAAGGGCACAAGCCGGACACGTTCCCAAATAGGCCAGTATGCCATCCCACGGCCCTTTCTTCACCTCAATAGCGTTTTCATTTCGACTCATGTGGCTCTCCGGCGTCGCGTCCTGAATGTCTCGTCTGTCCACGTTGCTTGTCTCCTGTTCTATGCATCAATCTATGCATCGTAAGAGCTATCCGACTGATCCTCTTGTGATTGTCCTTCACAGTCCCATTCAGCGTAGCGACAACCAAAAGCCCCAACACAGCGCCCTTCCATCACGAAGGCAAAGGCGCTGTAGTAGAACGTCTATTCGGTCACTCTACGTTTACGAGATGCTATCAATTCCTTCTCGGTGGGTTTCCGGAGCAGCTCGGCCCATGTATCAACACCTGCGTGAAGCCGATCTAGAACAATCGTCTCCTGAGTCCCTGCTTCCTTTGCTCTCCTTGTAACCTCCCCGCGAGTAACACTCTGCCCTGCCACGATGTAGTTCTGTTGTACCCTGAAAACCAGTACCCCCTCTTTGGATGACTTCAAAGAGACCTTCACGTTCAGGCGCTTGGCCTGCGCGTACACTTTCGTGGACACATCCTTGAGTTCCACGTTCTTAAGCAGCAAAGCGTCCCCAACCAACTCCCCATTGATCTCTTTAGCTATCTGGAGATTTCCTAGAGGTAACGTTGATGCGGCTGCTCGATGTGGAGCTTTGGCGTTTCTCTTGATTGTGTAGTCCATTGTCGCTGTTCCCTCGTTGTCTGATGTTGCGAGCACCATACTACCACGTAGGGTAAAAACAACACCCGTCTACAAGACTGGAGGTGTCTGTAATGGCTGACAAGCCCTGAGAGCCCGTAGGAACCTTCCAATGCCGGAGACATTCACCCTCCAGTGGGCCGGAGTGTCGTCTGCCTCCTCGAATGCCAGCTCCAGGGCATTTCCAGCTTGTATCAATTCTGCAACTCGGAGCGTAGCGCGTGCCATATCGACCTCCCAGTCGTAAGAGCTTCCCTCTCTATCCTCCTGCACCATCCTCCCGAATCGGGTCATGACGGACAGGACATCCATTGGGGTGCGGCCTTTGTGCTGTTTCTCGTTCACGGTGTCTCCTTACTCTTTCAGGAAATAAGGATAGGTTGTGTTCAGGTAACTAAATATGAACAGATTGTGTGTTTGGGTGTCGCTTTGCTGTTTCTTACGCAATGATAGTTGCTTGTCCTCCTGTGTAGCACTGTAGATGCCTCTGTGGCTGCGTAGAACGCTCTACAAGGCGATCTCTTGATTTAGAGCATACCGTGGCACTCTAGAACTAGAGAACGCCTTAGACAGCGGCCTAGGCTGTTTTAGAGGGGCCTGGTCTAAACGTCTCAGCGTCCTCAATTTCGGCGGCTTTTAAAACACGATAGACGACCTCACCCATTGGTTGAATGCGCGGGGTGCTGAAAATGCCCCACTCTTTTGCGCAGTCGGCAATATCGTTGTTCGTGATCCCGTCGCCTCTGTCGTTTGATTCCCAGCGCTTCTTAAACTGATCTTTAGTCACGATATTTTCTCCGCTGTTTTGGGCTCTACGTCCTCTCGTTGACACTGAGGGCATGTGTCAGAAGCTACAGCCGTCCAATTCCCTGCCCAGCAGGCTCCACAGGAGCACTCGTAGGACAGCAGGTAGGTGGCAGACTTGTATTTGAAGCTCATTTGGGTGTCTCCCCTTCTGGGGACGGATAGCGCAGGTCGATGATCTCGTTCTTCAGCTCGTCTACTAGCTGGCTCAGCGCCTTACACCACGCGAACATTTCATCATCGAACGGACCCTGCCAGTGGTGGAACTTGCCGGGATGGTCAATGAGCCGCCAGTACCAGCGACCCGAGTTAAGCGGGAGCTGCGCTGTGTCGGGCCTCATACAGCCCCCTTCGCAATCATGATGACGGCAACAGTTAGCCAGGCGATCAGGCGATTCATGCTGCCATGTCCCCAGCGGTAACGACTTCCCAAAGATCGGTAGAAGGCGCTGCGCTGTGTACTACGCCAAGCGTGCTCATTTCGATGCTCTCGCAGCGCAGGCATTCGTGGATGATCTCTTTCAGCCGATGGTCAATACGCGGCTTGGAGCGATGCGGGCAATTGGCTGGGCACTTGTTCATGCTGCACCGGCCTTACGGGACAGCGCCCGCAGATACTTCCGACCAGCAGCCGTCGCAATACAGCCGAAGTACGGCTGCTGCATGTGACCAGGCGGTTTGTCCATCGCCGGAACGATGTCGAGAAGATCAGGCGCTTTCTTCTGGATTGAGCGGAGCCGGCCAGCATTGGCGTAGCCCCACACGTCTGCGCCTTTCACCACTCCGCGCAGCTCGGCGATTTCCTCGACGGTGAGAGTCACGGCGCTCATGCCTGCGCCCTCGCCATTGCGTCTGCGTTGTGCTCTGCCAAGGCTTTGGCTAGGCGCGCATCCTGCGCAGCGGAGCGGGTCACAAAAAGATTGTGACTACGGATGTAAAGCTGATTGCGTAGGGACATGCGTTTCATTTGGCAGCTCCTTCGGATGCGTCCTGCACCCATCGAGCGCCTACCTCCTCAAACCTCGCACCGTCCGCACCTTCGCTATCGGTGATCTCGCCTGCGAAGTCGCCGTCTATCCACAGGTGCGCGGGGCGGTCCCCGAAGAACAACGAAGCGCCGTGCTTGTCCACCAACACAGCCAGATCAACTAGAAAAGCCTCTGTCTTGTACATGTCTCTTGTCTCCTGTTACGTGTGTGGTGTTGCGTGTTCAGCGTGTAGCGGCTGACAGAGCCTTTTCAGGTGCTACGCATTGAAGCGAAGCGGAAAGCCCCCAAAAAGGCTCAAGCAGAAGCTATAGGGGATTAGCGTGTCCAGTAGGCCACGCAGGAAAACTCAACGGACGTGTAGTCCATCTGGAGTTCACGCGCTGCCTGTTCCCAATCGATGCAGGTAAAGGGCCACACATCGCAACCGGCAGGAGTGCCCAATTCCTCGCAAAGCTCTTGCGTGTAGGACTGGAAGTAACTGTCCCGTATGAGCGTGACCGGATACCAATCGCCTTCCCACTGCTCATCTCCACCGTTGCCCTTGCACTCTTCTAGCAAGGCTTCAAGCTCTTGTAGCTCGGCGAAGAGCGTGTCTTGGTCCGCGTTGCTGTCTTCTCCGAGGTCTACGGGACCGGATTCGCGGAGCTGGCGGAGGTGCTCAACGCGCTCGATAACGTCGCGGAGGTCGATTACATCGTCTGTGTTGCTGATCGTTGCCATGTTGCGTGTCCTCGGTTGTAACGTGTTGCGATGGGAAACATGGCCGTTAGGCCAGCTACCAAAAGCTATTCGCCCTCGTTATGCATTCGGCACAGAGAGCGAGCGGCGTACAAGTCGGTGACACTCTCGACCACTTCACCTGTCACGTCGTCAACCAGGTCGTATTCGCCTGTGTACTCATTGGGATGCACGATTGTCATTGTTGCTTGTCCCTTGTCGATGCTACTCAGCGGTAGCGAATCCAACTAATCATGTCTCTTGTACAGGACCAATCATACTCACTCTCTAACACTTGTCAACAGTAGAACCGTACTAAAACACTACCGTTCGTCGGCTAGCAAGATAAACAGCGACCACGAGAGCATCACTACAGCGGCTTGTTGGCCCTGATGGCCTTGATAACGTGCACAGGATCAACGCTTAGAGCTTTCAACAGCGCTCTGGCCGGTCCTTGCGGCTCTCTCCTCCCCTGTTCCCAATTACGGACAGTGGACACAGGAACGTCTATGAGCTTGGCAAAGGATGCCTGGGATAGTCCTGTCCGCTCTCGAATGGAGCAGACATCCATCGCTCTTACGATGGCATCCATTTGGTGCATGCTCTCTACGAGCTTGCTAAAGAGCTTCTTGTCCATTGGTCCGCTTCGCTGCCTGGGAATGTGAGCAGCATTGTACGCCAATGGCTTAGTGCGTCAATGGCGCATAGCGGCCTTCACGGTAGTGCGCATTGGAGCGCTAGCGGAAAGACACCCAAAAAGAACCCCTCACATGGAGGGGCTTGGAGTGAATGCGAGCTGGAAGGGGGATTAGCTACCGAGAGGAGGATACCTACCCTGCATCCTCTCGATCCTTTCATTCTGCCGTATGGCACGCTCGTTAGCCTCTTCGGCCTTGAACGCCTTGAAGTACCAGCCGTTGAACTCACGGAGCGCATTGAATGCCCGACTGTAGCCGGCGCTTGCGCTCTTCCACGCCGGTGTAGCTTTCACGGAGTCAGGTGTTAGCCCAACGGCATTCCAAAAGAGACACAGCACTATAGAGACCAGTATAGACAGCCGTACTACTGTTGCACTAGCTGCAGATGTGCAGATCGCTCCTACAGCGTGCTAAGGACTACACCAGGCTTGTAACAGGGCTGTGGTAGGCATCCACCATGTGTTCTACCCTCCTCCAAATCCTCTAGCAGCCCTCTCGCAGCCCATGCCATTTCCCTTAACCCCCTGTAGACGCTCTTAAGCACAGAACCCAGGTAGTTAGATGCGATTCTAGCGGGCTAAGACATTGCTATGCCCCGGACTTCCTGTGTTCCTCACAGTGATGCTACTCAGCGTAAGCGATACCCAAATGCTATTGACAAGCCCATAAGTAGAACAGTTGTTTCATTTGTCATAACGTTGATTGCGTACTACAGGCCGACAGAGACAGCCCGTTGTGCTCATTACACAGGGTAGCCACGTACAGGCCAGTCAGCAGCCGTTTAGCTAGGCTTGAGGGCGGGGGTAGCAGTTGGGCTTGGACCTGTGGAAGTCGGGTGTGCCCCCTATACGTAGAGCAAACCTCAGCTCAAATCTCTCCCTGAACGGCTGTTCATCTATAGATATACGTGGCCTCTGCACCAAATCTATAGTTGCTCTACTCCCTTTCTGAGTATTCCTTGGACAAATGAGTTCTATTGTGTTATAATGGTAGGATACTGCTACTGTTCTACAGTGGCAGATAGGCAGTATTTGATATACGCGTTTGTGTGGGCGCTGACGCTGTTTCCTATGCTAGGCGCATACACCACAAAGGCATGGATACAGACGGGCCTTACAGAGCGTTCTACGCGGTCTGAGGGGCATTGTAGACAGTGACAACGGAGGAGTGATTTGGATAGCCGAGACTTGCCTTTGATACCGCTCGGATCGAAGGTCAACGGTGGGTACACGGTCGGGGCTGTGCTCTGGCTGGGAGAGCGGTATTACATGATGACCAAGGGTCGAGGTGACGTGGCGCTCATGCCTGCGGACAGCGTGGAGCTGGACACCCTAGAGGCTTCTGTTCCTTCTCGTTTGGGGGCTCCTTCGGATGATTAACGCGCTGAGATCAGTAGCCGAAGAACTGCGCCTTGAGGCTGACGAGAACATCGAAGGACAAAACTCTTGGCATCGAAGGCTCGCGTCCCGTATTGAGGCGGCTGTTGCCTCTGTGGCGTGGCAGCCAATCGAGACAGCCCCGAAGGACGGAACTTGGATATTGGCCGTAGCCCCTCAGAGTGTGTGCCCGCCAAAGCATCATGTTGTCAGGTGGACTAAGGGCGGCAATCTGGGCTGGTGGGGAGATTGGGGTGGTCACGAGTTCTTCGGATTCACCCAGTGGATGCACCTTCCACCGCATGCCTAAGCGGGAAGAGGACAAGCCTGGTTGGTTTGGCACCCAATACGAGCTGGAAGGAAAGACGTATGGGACGTGTCTGTGGGCTGAGAGTCTTGAAGAGGCTTTTGGGGTCGCTTCGCTGCGCAACATCGGGGAGACAGTGAGCGGCTATTGGTTTGCTCCCTTTGAGCTGCCTTCCAAGCTCTTGAGGAAGCGCACAGTGTCTCTAGAAGCCCTCCACGGAGCTGTCTTTGTAGGCTGGCTAGCATCGTGCGCAGGCGTAGCCGACTCCCAACAAATGCTCTCTGACACAGGCCTGATACATGAAATCATCCACTACATGCAATACGGCCCTATCAACTACCCAAAGAAGGAGCTAATCAATAGAATGAAAGCCTTAGAGGAGAAAGTACCGGGTTTGGTAGCTCTTCGATGAGTAGGACTGACAGGGATGTGATGAGGCCCGGCGACGAATGGCGGGTACTCACATGGGGAGACTGGGCAATCATGATCTCAGCAATTGCCATCGAAATCGCCTTGATCCTCACATTCGGTGTTTGACAAGTTCCTCGGGAAGCCCCCTCCCGTACAAAACATCGAAGAGCCCCCAAAAAGACCCGGAAGGCCCCGTAAGCCCGACTCAGAGCTGAAACAGCCTAGGAGAGACCCGGCCCGCTACTCCAAGATCACAGGCCGACTGCTTCCATCGAAGAGAAAACAAAAGCTAAAGCGCACCCACTACAAGATCAGACGGAAGTGGTGGAGAGATAAGAGACGAGAAGTCAGAGCCGCTACAGGCTTAGCCTACGAAAGACAGTACAACGCTACGCTCAGAAGGAAGTACATCCAGTCCCGCTCCATAGCCAAGCTCTACGCCAAGAGGAAGGGACTCGATCCCGACCAGTGGTACCAACTCACGTACGCACAGTGGGTGGTCTTGTGGGCTACCAGCTCTGACGTAGAGCACCCCACCAAGGGACGATTGAAAGCAGCGCAAGCGACATCCAACCCCATCTCCTGCCGCTGGAAAGACTGCACATGGGCCTCTCAGATCGACAAGGAGAAGCCTTGGATGGCAGGGAATGTGGTGATTAGGTGGAATGGAGCAGCATTGCCCAACAAGCTAAGTGCATGATATATAACACTACCACTATATCACTCTACTTATTTGCACCAACTTGGGGAACTTTCGTCGCTCTTTGTTGTTATAAAGGGGTCCGTGGTGAATCTTAGCCGGGACGCATGAGGCGAAGCAGAGCCTCCGTGCACAAGCGGTAACACGTTAATCCCCCGCTATTACTTTCACGGTGTCTGCCCCGTCGCAACAAGACAGACTGGCGCCCCGCGGCGAAACATCAACAAGTAACAACAAACATCACTCTGCGGAGTGAGGAGACAACATGGTAACAACCGAATATAGGGTGCGCCCTGTTCAACGTTACGTTCTCACCAAATACACCAGCACCACGTCAGACGACGCAGGCGTTGCCCTCGTCGGCGGCAGTCACCCCATCGGGGAGTTCGACAACCTTGAGCGTGCTCTCTCCGCCAAGGAAGCATTTGAGGCGATCCGTGAGTCTATTCCGGGCCACAAAGAACTATTCGCTGTGGTTGAACGTGGCTTCGACATTATCACCCAAGTCTTCTACGCCGACACGAAAGAATCGGCGGAAGCGCTCGCCAAAGAAATGTTCCAGAAGACCGGAAACGAGTGGCGAGTGTTCTACCCCGCATAACAAGCAACACCCCTCCCCAACACGGCGACAAGCAACTCTCCATGTCTACCCATCAAGCTCTCAGCGCTCTCATCACCCGCAACAAGGCGGTTGACGAATCCACCAACCGTCTGTCCCAGTTCCTCGTCCAGCGTTCAGTGCCGAACGTGGCACGCCTCACCACGGCGTTCACCGGCCCCGCTGCTGTTGATCTCGCGGTTGTCCCCGGCCTCCTCATCACCAACAGCGTCGGCTTCAACGGCGGTGCTGCTGTCGTTGGTGGGCGTACTTATTCGTTTCGAGCCTACCTGCCTTGCACCATCAACGGCACCTCGGGCGGAACGATTGACTGGTCGGGCGGCACCGCCACGATCTCGGCGTTCCAAGCCACGGGCCTCAATCACATCACGGCCACAGCGCCGAACTTGCTGAAGACCACCACGTTGGCCGGTCTCACGATGAACGCTGCCGCTGCATACACCCTCTCGGTTGTCGAAGGTGTGTTCACTGCGTCCAGCTCGGGCTCGTTTGGTCCGCGCCTCGCGACGTTCACAGGCACGGCTACCGCTCCGATCCTCGGTGCCGGTGCGTACCTCGAACTGACTGAAATCGCTTCGTAAGTATGACCACCTCGCACCAGGCTCTCGGTAAAGCCGTCCAGCAAACGCTCAGCAACGCCGAGGACCTGAAGCTCGCACGGACGCTGATTGAGCGCAGCACTCCCAACATCGTCTACAGCACTGCCGCCCAAGTCGTTACAGGAGAGACGCTTACAGCGAGCACCTTCCTCCTGCTGACTCTCGGCACGGGGTTCAATTCCAATGCCGCTTGCGTGGGAGGCCGGGCCTACATCCTGGACGCCTACCTGCCGTTCGGTGGCCTAGGCGGCGGTGGCGGTATCAAGGTTGACCTCGCGGCCGGCGATGTCCAGATAAGCAATGCGCAGTTCACGTACACGCAATGCACGTCCGATGATCCGTCTCTCGTCACTGTCACCAACACCAACTTGCTGAATACGCCTGTTGGGTCGGACAACGTGGACATCATCGTCACTCGTATCTCGGGTGTCTTTGTAGTAACAGGCGGTGGGTCCATTGGGGTTCGCTTCGCTGAGAACACCGCCACGGATTCCGCCACGCTGCTCGGCAGAGCCTATTTGTCTATCACGGAGATTGCTCAGTAATGTTCTATCTATTGGTTGCAGCCGCTGCACTGTGCGTTGTCTATCTGGGCATGAAGGCCCTTGGCTATAGCCCGAGTGCAGTGTGGAAAGCCGGCATCAAGTGGATAAAAGACACTTGGGCCAACTGGCAGAACTGATCGACTACGCCGCTTGGATAGTCGTCATTGCAATTGTAGTGACGGTGATTGTCTGGATTCGTATTCTTACAGGATTGTTCGGACTCTTAGGCAAGACCATCTGGAGACAATGATGACTGGAACTGGTAACGGCATCACGAAGACAGGCGGCAGTCCTGAGAAGGGCACCACCGACTGCATCGAACGCGACAGCTTCATCGAACGAGACGAAACATTCATGGGCTCTACGTCCAAAGGCGGTTAACAAGTTTCAACCTGAGTAGTGCGGCGTGGAAGGACACGCGGAAAACCCCGTTAATGTTGGGACGCCTTACGGCAAGGGACGCCATCCGTAAGGTCTGGGGCTAGAGAGACTGCACAGTCGGAATCGGTATCAAGCCCGATCACTACTCGGGAATCTTTTCAGCAACGCGACACCCCCCTTACGCTTGGGCAGACAAAGGATTGTCTGACAAAGAACAAATCGTCACCTTTGAGACCGGCCGGATGAAAAGCCCGTCTCTCTGAGTCCTCGCGGTACACGGCCCTCCTCTATCTCTCGCCGTTGCCGATTCGATTTGTCCCAAGCACCTTTTGTTGGCGCTCCGCTGCGCAGCATCCCTCCAGCCCCCACTGTCTAGTCGGGGCTTTAATTGTTTCAAATCTCCTTATGGAACATCCCGTTGCTGGCGAAGCGTTGAAAGCGACCCCTGTCGCTCTCTATGCCGCCGCCGATGCCGCTACCAGCTCTTTCAGTTTCACCATCCCTGAAATCATCAGCTATTTCACCTTGATCTACGCGACTGGTCTCGCGATTCAGACGCTCTGGAAGGGGTGCAAGTGGCTCCGAGAATATTGGGGCGAACGCCACATCAGACGCACCGAAAAGCGCCGTCGCAAGAGAACGTAATTTGGCTTCCCAGATTCGCTCCTTCGCAACGGGAGCAGGTAGTGCTCTAGCACTAGCAGCAACACTCGTCATGGCGTTCGAGGGGTACATCCCTATGACGTACCGTGATGCAGTCGGAATCAATACAGCCTGCTTTGGTCACACAGGGCCGGATGTAACACCAGGCAAGACATACACGAAAGAGGAATGCGACCGCCTTCTGCATGGCGACCTCCTCGAAGCCTACACAGCGGTTCAGCAGTGTGTCCGCGTTCCACTGAAACCCACACAGTCTGCTGCCCTGGTTTCGTTCACGTTTAACGTGGGCACCAATGCCTTCTGCGGATCGACGCTCGTAAAGCGCATCAACGCAGGAGAGCTTCCCGCAGCCTGCGCAGAAATCTCCCGCTGGCACTACGCACGCGGCATCAGTCTCCGAGGGCTCGTCAAGAGACGCGCAGCAGAACGTGCGCTCTGTGAATCAGCGTAGCGACTCCCACAACTAACAGCAGAACTCAATGGCAGTAAATCCCCGATACCTTTCTGAGTCTTTCGACGAAACAGCCGCGAGTGAAAACATCCTCCAAGCTCGTCATGTCTTCGAGAAGGGCAACCCGCTCTACGCGCTAGTCCACGTCTCCAACACCTTCACTGGCTCTGTGCAGCTTGAATGCTCCCCGCCTGATGCCGCCGCGTGGGTTGCTTGCGCTACGGCCATCACTGCCGCTGGCGCTGTCTCCGTTCTCATCCCCGCTGATGCTGACTACCGCTTCAACGTGACGATGGAATCGGGAGACATTGATTGCTTCATGGCTCTGCCGGCGTGATTTGGCTTGCAGCCACTCTTACATCAATCATAGGAATCGCAGCGATTGTAGCCGCATACAAGCGACGTGTAGTCAATGTCGCCACAGTTAACGAAGGCGTAGACGAGTTCTACGACTTCATCGGGGGCACTGCTCCTTTTCAGGAACTCGTCAGTGGTGGTGGCTCGATCGTTAGCACGGTCAGCCCAACCCAGCATCCCGGCTATTACCCCGGCGCTGTAGCCACTTCGATTACATCGGCCGCTGATAGTGCAGGTTTGTTGTCCTACGGGACAACCGAACTCCGCCTCGATCAGGGATCGTCCGACCTCCAAGCGAGGCTATCGGCGCAGCTCGATCCGTTCCCGATCAACACGGCCCTCTACAAACGTAAAGGCGGCTTCGGCTTCTTTGAGCGCAACGCCAACACGGACATCCGAGACGGCACTGCTCTCGGTGCCTATTTCTACTTCGATGGTGACACGTCGGGCAACTGGATTTGTAAGGTTGTCTCCGCCGCTGCCACGAACACGTTCATCACCACCCAGCCTGTTGAGTACGCTGATCTCTATCTGCGCATCATCGTCAACCCCGCGCAGACGTTCTTCTACGTCAACAACGTCCTCGTCTACACGGGGACACAGGGCGGCACCGCTCTAGCTGGAGTCTATTGCCAGTTTGGATTCCGCGAGTGGAAGACGGACAACGGCGCTGAAGTCGGCTCTTGCTACGACGCAATCAAGCTCCTTCAGAAGCTCGCCACTCCGCGCCAGTTCGCAGCCGTAACGTAATCGTGTGCCGACCAACCACGTTCAGGACCGCACCCTCCTCGCCGGTCTAACAAGATTTAAGACGTTTGCCCAAAGAGCTATTACGTGGCTTTCTGGTGGTGTTGCGACAGGTGATCCTGGTTCTGTCACTGAAGTTGATTTCAGCACCGGCCTCGCTGCTACACAGAATGGGAGCCGTCTCACCGTCGTCGCCTCGGGTGGCTCGGGAACGGTAACAAGCGTTGGGATCACAACCGGCTCCAGTGGCGTAGGAGTCTCCAACAGCCCGATCACCACCAGCGGCGACATTGACCTCGATCTCGGAACAGCAGCAGATCGCGATGTCCCCGCAGCAGGCGACGCCGGTCCTACAGAAGTAGTTCTCGGTAACGATTCGAGACTCGGCGGTGGCGGCTCCTCTCGTGTCATCGGCTTCGGAATCAACGGTGGCGGGATAGCCCTCACAGCAGGGCAGACCTCTCGCGCCGTGCGGGTCAAGGGCACAGGAACGATCTCGCTTTCGACGATCTTCCTCGATCCTGGTTCCGCAACAGCAGACTGCGTTGTAGACATTCTGACCAGCAACCTCGCCAACTACGACACCGGAACCTCGATCGTAGCTTCCGCCAACCCCACGCTCACTTCTGCAATCAAGGACGAAGACTCCACGTTGACAGGCTGGACGACAACAATCGTGGATGGAAATTTCTATTGGATGGAGATCGTATCGGTAACTGGCGTCACGTCGGTGACGGTCAACCTCGGGATTGATCCTTAGTCTTGGCCTACTCAACTTTCGTCAACTTCGCCAGTACTGATGTGGGAGCCCCCGTGCTCGCCACGGTGAACGGTTCTGGCGTCACATGGGCCCGCTGGATACTTGTCACGAAGGGCGGCTGGACAGAAATATTCACCGGAACGAACTCAGCCATATTTCAGATGCCTGGCGGCAATGGCCGCGTCATTCGTGTGGTGCATGACAGCGCCGTCTCCGGGTCCACCGCCAAGATGACAGTGCGCGCCGCCGCCAGCGCGAGCGGCATCAACACGCTGGTCCAGCCGTGGCCCCTCGTCGCGACTATCGCTGATGCGAACTCGACGTGGAGCATCGTTGCCGGCGCGGCCTACCAAGGTATCGTCACCGAAGAGTTCGTTAGCGTCATGGTCGCACGCGCGGCAAATACATGGACGCTCTGGAACTTCTTCGGCGACGCCGAACCAGTCGCTGCCGGAGACACGAACAACACGGTTATCCGCGTGATGAACAACCTCACGAACACGAGCGGCCTTGCGTGTCAGAACAGCCCGCCGAGTAACATTACTCTCGGATCGGTATCGCCGTTGTTCTTCGCGTACGCAACCTATGACGGCGCCACGTTGGCGCCTGTTCTCAATTGCCACAACCCCGGCGTGCAGAACGTTCTCGGGTCCTGCCTCAGCTATACGAACCCAGAAAAGATATCGAACCGCGTGCCATTCAACGAAATCTCACTCGGCGATCTCTACACGAACAACAGCGGCACATGGAATGCGACCAATGGGGCTGTGCGTCGCCTTGTCATACCCAACATGTGGCAGGGATTGACCAGCGGATTCCCCACCGGCTATTCGCAGCTCGACACGATCAACGGCCCGGTTGGTGGGTCGTCCCTCACGATGTTCAGCGGTCTTGGTGATATGACCTCAGCGTCTGGCGGCATGGTCTACATGCAGACCACGAACGACTGGGCGCTGCTGACATGAGTGCGCATACTGGTGGTTGGAGCATACGAACCTGTTTGCCGATCTACCGCGACAAGCAGACCCTTGCGGACGGCTCCGGATTATCTACATTTGCCGGCGCTCCCATTCTTCTCGCCAATGAACTCGGATACCCGCTCTACAACACCTACACGCTCGCCGATGGCTCTTGGACGTTCTGGGACATCAATGCAGTTGACGGAACCTATTACGCCTACACAGTCGCACTTGGTGAGGACTGGCGCATTGTCGTCACCAATCCCACGGCCGTAGTGACGCAGGTCCACTACGCTTCGCGCGCTTCGTCTCAGGCGTTCATAGGATGAGCGAAGAGAAGCGCGGCCCCGGTCGCCCCAAGAAAGAAGTCGAGAAAGACTTCAACGATCTCTCCGAGCCGGAGATGATCCTGTACCTCTACAAGAACGGTTGGACAGACTCTCAGGTCTGTGGCGACTTGCAGATGACCAAGGAAGAGTTCGACGAACGATTCAAGACGGACACGGAGTTTGCTCGCTGGATTTCATATGGCCGCATGCTCTGTCGTGCTTGGTGGGAAAACAAATACCGCGACTCGGCTGAAGGCGCGAAGCTCAATGCCCCGATGGTCAACTTCGCAATGAAGAACCTGTTCGGATGGGCGGAGAAGAGCGAGACCACGAACACAGACATCGCGCAGATCGGCGACATGTCCCGCGATGAGGCGATGCAGAAGCTCAGAGAACTGGGGCCAAAGATCGCAGACATCATTGAGATGAGGCCGAAGAAAACAGGGTAATGCTTCAAACCAACAAGGACCGTAAGGTCAGCGTCGAGGACCAAGGAAAGGTAGCTCGACTGCTCAGGAAGCTCGAATCCAAGCAGTCGAAGACGCTCACCACTAACCCAAAAGATTTGATGTATGCAGCGGCTCTCATCGAGCACTGTGACAAGCTGCAAGAGACTGGCGGGCATCTCTACAAGATATTCCAGCCCGGCCCACTCTCCATAGAGAACTACTCGCACCACAAGGCGTTCTTCGACGCCACTGCCACCCACAAAGAAGTGCTGTTTCGCGCCGCGAATCGGGTCGGCAAATCAGTTGCAGGCGCTTACGCCTCAACGTGCTGGACAACGGGCCGCTACCCCGAGTGGTGGAAAGGCCGCGTGTTCGACAAGCCTACGAAGGGATGGGTGTGTGGCGACACCAACGACACCGTACGGACGATCCTCCAAGAGAAATTGCTGGGGCAACCGTACGGAACTGGGCTGATCCCGAAAGAGAACATTCTCGACATCGTAGTGAGGCCGAACACGGGCGGCACGGTAGACACGATCTACATACGCCACACGCCGACGAAGAAAGTCTCACGAGTCAAATTCAAGACGTATCAATCCGGCGCTGAGTCGTTCTACGGCGATGACCCGGACTTCGGATGGATGGACGAAGAACCGAGCGGCAAGGATGCGCAGCTCATCTGGAACCAAATGTACATGCGTCTTCTGACCACCAACGGATCACTTCTCATCACGTTCACTCCGCTCCTTGGTTGGACACCGCTGGTCCGTAGCTTCTCCGAGACCGCAGTCGATTTGACGCCGCAAGATGACTGAACTGTTTACCGGACGAGCGCTCATCACAGCAGGAATGAAGCACGCCGCCCATCTTTCCAAAGCTCAGATCGACGAAGCCAGAGACAAGACGCCTCAGTATCTCCGCGCTGCGGTGATCGACGGCGACCCCACGATGGGCGCTGGCAACGTGTATCAAGTCGTCCGATCTGACGTTGAATACGACTACATCAGAGACTCCAAAGGAAAGTACATCGAAGTCCCTGCGCACTGGAAGCGCATCGGCGGTCTCGACGTAGGGTTCAACTGCACAGCGTTTCTCGCTGGTGCTTACGACGCAGATAGCGACATCGTCTACATAACCGACGAGTTCTTCTCACACAAGCAACCCCCCGCTGTCGTTGCCTCCGGTATCCGTCTTCGCAAAGGAGACAAGTACCCGATCATGACGGACTACGCGGGAACCGATCAGAGCGACGGTAAAAAGCTGATCGTTGAATACCGCAAGGAAAAGCTCGATTGCCGTCCCGCGGATAAAGCGGTTGAAGCAGGCACCCACGCCGTTTGGCACCGCCTCTCTACAGGTCGCTTGAGAGTCTTCAAGCACTGCACCGAGACCCTGCGCGAATACGAGCTGTATCAGCGCGACATCAACGGCCTCATCGTCAAAAAGAACGACCACGGAATGGACGCTATGCGCTACCTCGTGATGGGTCTCAAACAGGCCAAGCTCATTTACCAGACCGATAAGTCTCCTAGTCCGTTCAAGTACCGCTACAACTTCGCCGGAAGCTAATTTGAGTACGATTGCTACATCTCCCTCTGACGAAGAAATAGACGCGCTCGTTGCTGTCCTCAGCCCAGAGGATTTGGCGCGGCTAGAAGCGGAAGACGCCGAGTTCGAGGCGAAAGCGGCTGAAGAGAAAAAGCATCAGCTTGCGCTTTTGGCGAAAGAGATTGAGGGCAAGTTCAACGAAGATGCTGCTCAGCGCCAGCGCAAAGAGATCGAGTGGTATTGGGCAGAGCGCCTGACCCTCGGCTCCATGTGGAAGCTGTACAACCGCTGGGGGTCTAACGACAAACCGTTCGATGTCAAAACAGACATCACGGGTGACGACGACGAGAAGCCCGAGTTCAACATCGTCAAGCCGAAGCTCCGCATCGCTCAGTCTCAGTTGGAGATGATGCAGTTTGGTGCCGGCACGGACAAGAACTTCTCGATCAAAGCGAAGAAGCCTGCGCGTATGCAGGCTCAGATGAACTCCTCTGCTCCGCTGTTCCAGGCGGACGGACAGACCCCTATCGTCAATCCCGAGACCGGGCAGCCCATGACTATGGGCGAGGCTGTTGGTCTCAAGAACGCACAGGACGACGAACAAGCGCGTCAGATGGAAGAGACGTGCTGGTCGCAGATGCAGTCGGCCGGCTACGGCCAGAAGATGCGTCTGGGCTTTGCTGATCTCTCGACGTACGGCTCAGTGATTTACAAGGGGCCGATCAACTGCACTACGGGCAACAAAATCCGTATGCAGATGCAGCCGTCAGAAGGCCCCCCGATCTGGGTTACATCCTACTCCCAAGAGCGTAGGCCCGATTTCGAGCTGTGCAATCCGTGGCTGTTCTACCCAGACTATCGTGCTCTTACGATTGCGGAAGCCGAGCATGCCACCCTCCTCCATATCTACTCGCCGACACAGCTCAAGCTGCTCGCCGGTCAGGATGGCTTCGACAAGGCGGCAATCGCGGAGTGTCTGGCTCAGAAGCCGATTGGCGACTACTACCAAGCCTTCCGAGCGAGAGCTGTCCGCTTTGACAACACCAAGTTCCTAGAGAACAAATACGTGTGCCTTGAGTGGCACGGCACCGTCGGCATGAAGCAGTTGGGTGATCTCGGCATTGATCCGCCGTACGAGAACCCGTTCGACATGTACAAGGCCGAGGTGTGGGTTTGCCAAGGCCGTGTGATCTACGCATGCCTTGAGATGCTGGAAGCAGAGCTTTGCCTGCCCTTCGCTCTCAACGTGTGGGAGCCTGACCCCTCTTCGATGTTCGGCTTCGGCGCGATCCTGCTCCGCGACGCGCAGCGTGTCGTGAACATGACGTACAAGATGGTCCTGGACAACGCCGGTCTCTGTGCTCTGCCTCAGGTCGCCATCGACCGCGAAGGCATCGAGCCTCAGAGCGGCAAGCCCGAGATTACGCCGGGCCAGGTGTGGAACAAAACTGAGAACGGAATGGGACGGCCGATCGGTGAAATGATCGAGTTCTTCTACGTTCCCGACAATCTCCAGATGCTCACGTCTGTCATGAACATGGCGCGAGAGTTCGGAGACGAAGAGTCTGGTACGCCGCTGATCGCTGGTGGCATGGGCGACCCTCAGGTGGGCGACACGGGCGCTACCGGCATGGCAATGATCATGCAGGCGAGCACAAGCGTCCTAAGCAGCAAAGCGCGCCAATGGGACGACAAGATCACTGGTCCGGTGGTCAACTGGTTCTACGAATGGAACATGCAGTATTCGTCCAAGGAAGAGATCAAGGGCGACTACGACGTAGACGTTCAGACCTCGACCGCCTATCTCAACAAGGTGATACAGCAACGCGACCTTGAAAGGCTCTGTGTCGAATACGCGCAGAACCCGGAGGTCCAGAAGCGCATCCGTGGCAATGAGCTGTATCGCGCCCGCTTCTCTGCGATGAACATCCCGTTTGACTCTCTCGTCCGTTCGGAAGAGGAAGTCAAGCAGATTGAGATGCAGCAGGCCGAAGCTGCCAAGAACAACCCCGATCCGGCTTCCCTGAAAGCACAGGCCGACCTGATCAACGCCAACGCTCACGCGCAAGACGTTCAGAACGACGCCAAGAAGCTGGAGTTTGACGCCCATCAGGGCTTGGTGAACGCGGAGGCTGAGCGAGAGAACAACCTCGCCAACTACCAGACGCGCAACAACGAAGCGACAGCGCGTGCCATCGAGGCCAAGACCGAAGAGAACATCGCGATCATGTCTCTCGCGGCCAAGGACAAGCAAGAAGCCAGCAAACTCGTCGCCGAGCTGGACATCCACGACTCGACACAGCTCTCCGAGCAGTTCACGGCCGGTGTCCTCGCACAGCAGGGACAGAAGAAGCTGGAGCTGGAAGAGCGGAAGGTCAAGGCGACTGAGGACGAAATAGCCCTCGCCAAGAAGACCGGGAGCGGAATTTGATCGACTCTCTCGGCAAAGACTGGCTGGAGATTACGGCCGAACTGGACAAGCTGACCACGGCCGCTCACAAAGCTCTGAGGGCCGGCGATCGCGGTAACGCACACAACGATTTGACAGCAACGTGGTTTGCCAGAGGGCAGATCGACATTCTGGAGCGCATAAGGAAGCTCCCTGATAAAACCAACCTACAACAGGATTAACACTTGAGCACGGAAGCAGCAGAAGTTAACGGTTACGGATTGACCGACGAAGAGACAAGAGAAGCGCGGAACTTTGCCAAGCAGTACCTCAAAGGTGAAGACCCCGCTCCCATCGAAGTAGAAGCTCCCCCTGAGAAGGCGGAGGAAGAGATTGAAACTGCGGCGGAAGTCGTAGTCGAGAAACAGCCGGGAACAGCCGAAGGCGAAGCCCCCGCTAAAGAAACAGAAGTAGTAGAAGAAGCCGACCCTCTCGCCGGATTGCCAGAGGAAACCCGAGTCAAGATTCAGGAAATCCTGGCTGCTCGGGAAAAGGAAGCGAAAGACCTCCAGCACAAAGAGTCATCGTCTCGTGGTCGATTGTCAGCTTTCCAACGTCAAGCCTCGGAAGAACGCACCAAGCGACTGGAACTCGAAGCCAAGCTCGCCGGCCTTCAGACCAAGGAAGCACCCAAGCCGTTAAAGGAATCCGCCACCACTCCGCGTCTAAAGGAGCTGGCTGAGAATGACCCGGCTTACCTAGAAGCTCTCGATGAGTTCCGCACCCTGCAACGAAAGGAGTGGGAAGAGGAACTGAAGGTTCGTGACGCCAAACTAGACGGATACACACAACTCCAAGAACAGACTCGTCAAGAGGAATACCACAACCAGTTTGTTGAAAAGCTGGATTCCGAATTCGAGAACTGGAGGGAGGTCGTCTACAAGGTTGACGACAAGGGCGTGATACAGGTCAACGAGAAGAAGGAACCCATCTTCTCTGACGGCTACGCCCACTTCATCACTGATCAGCCTCCTGCCGTACAGAAAGCCATTCTCAATGTAGAGAGTCCAGACGATGCACTCTGGGCCATTCGGCAGTACGAGCAGTGGGGTAAGAGCAAAGGCTTCATCAAGACAGAGGACGCGACCGCAAAGGTCCCCAACCCTCAAGCCGATGCGATCAAGAATAAACGAGAGCAAGACCTAAAGAAGACTTCGGTTCCCAAGTCGAGTTCGACTCCCCTTGCCGTCAACACTCCGTTTGATCCGAGTGATGAGAAGGCAGTGGAGCGTCTGAGACGGGCAGCTCGCGAGTCAATTCTTAAGGGAGATTTGACAATCTTCAACAACGCTCGATAGCACAAGAAACAGCGCTAGCGACATCCCACAACCACAAGAGACAAGTAACAAATGACTCAGCTAGTCAATACCTACGGTGGTATTGGTTCGCGTACGAACGTCTTTGCAGACGAGAAGTTCCTTAGCCATGCGCTTCCGCAGTTGGTTCTGGAACGGTACGCAACCGTCAAGCCACTTCCGAAAAACAAGACCCTGACGATCGTCTTCCGTCGCTCGATTCCGTTCGACGTTACCGACGTTCCGCTTCAGGAAGGTGTAACCCCCACCCCGCTCGGCATGCAGTTTGAAGATGTCCGCGCCACGATGAAAGAGTACGGCGACTGGGTTCAGATCAGCAACATCATCGCTGATACCCACGAAGACCCGGTGCTTAGTGAAGCTACCGAACTGCTCGGCGAAAAGGCCGGTCAGACTCGTGAGCTGATCAACTGGGGCAACTTCCGCTCCGGCACTTCCATCTTCTACGCTTCGACGGCTGCGTCTCCGACGCTGCGCACTGACGTTAACGCTCCGATTAACCTCTCGCTGATCCGCAAGGTTGAGACGTTCCTCGACGGCCAGTACGCCAAGCGCATCACGAAGATGATCAACCCGTCTTCGGACTACGGCACCACAGCCGTTCCGGAAGGTTACGTTGCTATCGGCCACACCGATCAGCGCGGCGACCTGTACGACATCCCCGGCTTCCGTCGCAAGGAACTGTATGCGTCGGGTAGTCCGGAACCGAACGAAGTTGGTTCGGCTGATGGACTGCGCTTCGTCATCTCGGCGTTCCTCAAGCCCCTGCCTGGTGCTGGTTCGGCCACGCTCAACGGTATGCGCAGCACCAACAGCGCCGTTGACGTGTATTCGACCATCGTCTTTGGTCAGGAAGCAATCGGCACGGTGCCTCTCAAGGGCATGAACGAAGCAATGATCAAGGTCCGCAATCCGGGCCAGATCGACTCCGGCGATCCGCTGGGTCAGCGTGGCTTCGTGTCGTACCGCATGTACCACACCTCTCTGATCCTCAACCAGAACTGGATTTCGAGAATTGAGGCGGGAGCGACGGCGTAATGGCTACCTTCAAATGTGATCTCGTAAAGAACCGGGATCGTGTCAACTGTGTCAACCACGGCTTTCACGTTCCTTTTGTTGCCACTGTCACCATTCCGGCAGGCACCGTT
>Ga0193717_1000438_pt1 | contig 28723 bp, 13 predicted proteins | sample U2c2metaG_FD_145900 | JGI IMG/M metagenome (GOLD analysis project Ga0193717, IMG submission 145900) | Soil microbial communities from a riparian zone of the East river system, Colorado, United States - U2c2 | ecosystem: Environmental > Terrestrial > Soil > Riparian zone | place: USA: East River...
CGCGTCAGTCAGCTGACGGTGAAACGCGGCTGGCTCTCGACCAGCGCTCCCGGCACGCCAATCGATCTCGCCACGCCCGACCTGCTGCGTCGCACGCAGGTCTTCGCGCAAAGCGAATTGCTGCCGTTGGCCGCGGACCCGCTCGAAGAGGACATCATCAGCGATCAGAAGACGACACCCGAGATCGAGCTCGACGCGTTCTACGACGGGCTTCAGGCCGGGCAGTGGCTGATTGCCGGCGGCGAGCGCGCCGACCTCGACGACACCGATGCCAAGGTCAATGTCGCCGAGCGCGCGATGATCGCCGCGGTGCGCCAGGGCCTCACGGTGCTCGAACCCGCATCGGCCGCGGACGGCCGCACGGCCGCAAACCTTCCCGGCGATACGCTGCACACTTTTGTCACGCTGGCCAAGCCGTTGACCTACAGCTACAAGCGCGAGGCCCTCGCGCTGTACGGCAACGTCGTGCGCGCGACGCACGGCGAAACGCGTCGCGAAACGCTGGGTGCGGGCGATGCGACCCAGGTTTTCCAGGCGTTCCCGTTGAAATCGCCGCCGCTGACCTATGTCGCCGCGCCGACGCCGCAGGGCGTTGCCTCGACGCTGCAGGTGCGCGTCAACACGTTGCGCTGGAACGAAACCGACGGATTCAACGATTCGGGTGCGCACGATCGCGCGTACCTCACGCGCCGTGACGAAAGCGAAAAGACGACCGTCGTGTTCGGCGACGGCAAGCACGGTGCGCGGCTGCCGAGCGGCCTCGAAAATGTCAGCGCCGTGTACCGCAGCGGCATCGGCAAGGCCGGCAACGTGAAGGACGGGCAACTGACGCTGGCGACCGACAAACCGCTCGGCGTCAAGGGTGTAACCAATCCGATCCGCGCCAGCGGCGGTGCCGGCGCCGATACGCTCGCGCAAGCGCGCGAGAATGCGCCGCTCGCGGTGACCGCACTCGACCGGCTCGTGTCGGTGCAGGATTACGCCGATTTCGCTCGCGGCTTCGCCGGCATCGGCAAGGCCGCCTCGATCAAGCTGCCGGGCCCCGGCGGCGAGTTCGTGCATGTCACCGTGGCCGGCATCGACGATGAGCCGATCGACGAAAGTTCCGACCTGTTCGGCAACCTGGTCGAGGCGTTGCGCGATTTCGGCGATCCGCATCTGCCGATTCGCGCGCAGGTGCGCGAAGCGCTGTCGCTGGTGATCCAGGCAAGGATCGTGCTGTTGCCCGACTACGCATGGGAAGACGTCGAGCCGCGCGTGCGCAGCGCGTTGCTCGATCGTTTCGGTTTCCAGGCGCGCGATCTTGCGCAACCGCTGTTTCAGAGCGGGATCATCGGCGTCGTCCAGGGCGTGCGCGGTGTCGCTCACGTGCTCGACGGTACGGCGAGGACCCTGAGCCTGGACCAGCTGATCGCCGGACTTGCCGCGGCGCCGGCGGATGCGCCGGGAAATCGTATTGCGCCATCGGGCGATGCGAACACGTCGCGCGCTCTGGTCGGCGCAAACGGCTGGCTCGACGTCGCCTCGGCGCGCATCACCGACGCGACAAGCGGAGCCACCGCACCCGCGCAGATCGCGTATCTCCCCGCCGACGTGCCCGATGCGCTGCTGCTGGAGCTTGCATCATGACTTCGTTCGATCGTTCCCCCGACCGGCTGTACGAACTGCTGCCGGCGTTCCATCGCACCAGGGATATCGAGCAGGGTTATCCGCTGCGCGCCCTGCTGCGCGTCATCAACGAGCAGGTCGCGGTCGTCGAGGACGATATTGCGCAGCTCTACGACGACTGGTTCATCGAGACCTGCGCCGACTGGGCCGTACCTTACATCGGAGACCTGATCGGCTTCCGGCCTGTGCACGAAGCCGGCGAACCCGGCGATCCGCGCACGGTCGAGGGGCGCCTGCGCAACGACTTCCTGGTTCCGCGCCGCGAAGTCGCGAACACGATCGCGCTGCGCCGGCGCAAGGGCACGCTGCATGTGCTCGAGCAGCTTGCCAACGACGTCGCCGGCTGGCCGGCGCGCGCGGTCGAGTTCTATCGGCGTCTTGCCTGGACGCAGCATCTGAATCATCAGCATCCGCAACGCGGATGCCTGCTCGATCTGCGCGATCCGGATCGGCTCGATCGCATCGGCGCTGCGTTCGAGCGCGACGCGCATTTCGTCGATGTGCGGCGGCTGAATTCGAGGCATCGGCGCGGCCGCTACAACATCCCCGGCATCGGCGTGTACGTATTCCGCCTGAAGTCGTACCCGGTCAGCAGGACGCAAGCCTATTGCCTGGAAGAGCAGGGCCTGCATTGCTACACGTTCAGCGCACTCGGCAACGATGCGCCGCTCTATAGCAACGACCGTGTCGAAGATGTTCGGCCGACCAGCGAGCCCGGCCTGCCGCTGCCGATTCGCCGCCTGGCGCTGCAGAAGATCGTTGGCGAGCATCCGCGTACGGCGGCGGCCTCGACCGTCTATTACGGGCATGCAAGAAGTTTCGCCATCTACGCGCCCGATTGGCCGAAGAAAGGCGCGTCGCAGCCGATCGCGGCGAGCGCGGTCGTGCCGGCGGATCTTGGCGATTGGGTCTACCAGGCGGAGCGTAATTCAATCGCCGTCGATCCGCTCAGCGGTCGCATCGCTTTTCCGGCCGCGCAGCTGCCGAAAAAGGGCGTCTGGGTCGAGTACCACTATGGATTCAGTGCCGACATCGGCGGCGGCGAATACGCGCGTCCGGCGATCCAGCCTTCGCTGCAGGACACGTCGCGGTTCCAGGCGCCGGATTTCCTCGACGCCGCCGCACTGGTCAAACGGCTGCCCAAAGACGGCGATGCGTTGAGTGTCTATCTGCGCGCGCATTTCGGCGCCGCAACATTGGCGCTGCTCGATGCCTATCACCCGCCGATGCCGGTCACTTCCGAATTGATCCAAGCGATCGTCAACGCGTTCAATGGCGTGCTCGCCGCGGCAGACCTCTACGACGGTCCGCGCTTCGAGCCGTTCGCGCCGTTGTCCGACGAGCTGCAGCAGTTGCTTGCCGATGACAGCGGTCCGCGGCTCGCGCGCAGGAACCGTCTGCTGCTGGAAGCGGCCTATCACGGATTGCTGGCGCGCAGTTTTGCGATTTATCGCATCGGCGAGCATCACTATCACAAGCTCGGCGCGGCGCTCGAAAAATGGAGCACCGACAAGCCGCGTTACGCGATCATCGAATTCACCGACAGCGGCGTGTATACCGATCCTGTCAGGATCGAGCTCGATGCGTACCAGACGCTGCAGATACGCGCCGCGGAACGCAAGCGGCCGGTATTGCGCATGCTCGACTACATGGCCGACGCGCCCGACGGCTTCAGCATCTCCGGCGGTACGGGCAGCCGGCTTGTCCTCGATGGCCTGCTGATCAGCGGGCGCGGCATCCGTGTCGACGGGCCGGGTGCCGGCGACGATCCGGCGAAGCCCGCTGCGCCTGACATCTGCGAAATCGTGATCCGGCATTGCACGCTGGTGCCGGGCTGGGGCGTGCAGTGCGATTGCGAACCGAAGCGTCCGAACGAACCGAGCATCGAGCTGATCGAGACCTCGGCGAACCTGCGCATCGAACACAGCATCGTCGGTTCGATCGAGATCGTCGCCGACGCCAGGCGTTCCGACCCGATCGCGATCGCGATCAGCGACAGCATCGTCGATGCGACGCACAGCGGACGCATCGCGCTCGGCAATGCGTCGGGACGGCTCGCGTTCGCGCGCGTGACGCTGGTGCGCAGCACCGTGCTCGGCTTGCTCGAAGCGCACGCAATGGATCTGGCCGAGAATACGATCTTCATGGGCTGCGTCACGATCGCGCGACGCCAGCACGGCTGCATGCGCTTCTGCTACGTGTCGCCGAACTCGCGCACGCCGCGGCGCTATCACTGCCAACCCGATCTGGTGCGCGCTGCGGTCGATTCCCTCGAGCCGGCGCCTGCGGACGCCGCGGCGGCGAAGAAGAACGAGAGCCTGCGCGTCCGCCCGCGGTTCACCAGCACGCGCTACGGCACACCGGCGTATTGCCAGCTTGCCGAGGATTGCGCCGCGGAGATCAGGCGCGGCGCCGACGACGAGTCGGAGATCGGTGTGTTCCACGACCTGTTCCAGCCGCAGCGCGAGGCGAACCTGCGCGCGCGGCTGGCCGAATACACGCCGGCCGGCATGGACGCGGGTGTTCTTTTCGCGAGCTAAGGAGAAACGGACATGAAAGGCGACTTTTCCCGCCTGAGTTTCAAGGCCAGGAATCATTTCAGCCGCGTGCTCTGGCAGCAGGGTCGCGTCGCGCTCGACGCCGACCAGAACGAGCAATCGGCGATCCTGCTGCATTACATGCGCATGCTGGCGCGCGACCTGATCGGTTGCGGCGGCGCGGGTCCCGGCTTCGCGCTGAGCGTCGACAACAGCGCGCCGCCGAGCCTGCTGATCTCGAAAGGCCACTACTACGTCGACGGCATCCTCGTCGAGAACGACGACGGCTGCGATTACGCGAACCAGCCGGACTACAAGCCGGACGGCGACGACGCATTGCGCAAGCAGTTGAAGAAGCCCGATGCGCAGACGTTTCCGTGGTGGATCTATCTCGACGTGTGGGAACGGCACATCACCTTCATCGAGAACAGCTCGATCCGCGAATCCGCGCTCGATGGCCCGGACACCTGCACGCGCGCGCAGGTCGTCTGGCAGGTCAAGGCGCTCTCCGTGCCGGCAGCCGTCGATACGCTGAAGAAAAGACAGCAGGTGATCGGCAAGCGTCGCGACCAGGCCGCGAACGATCCGGTGCGGCAAGCCGAGCTGGCCGCTGAGTACGATCGGCTCGGGAAGGAGATCGACAGCTTGTCGAGAGCGCCCGCGCAGGCGGACAACTGCGCCGCGCCGCTGGATACGCTGGACCCGCACGGCTCCGGGCGAATGGCCGCGCGGCTCGACCCCGGCCAGCAAATCAAGACTCCGTGCCTGATCGCGCCGGACGCGCAATATCGCGGCGCCGAAAATCAGCTCTATCGCATCGAGATCCATGACGGCGGCGAACCCGGCACGGCGACGTTCAAATGGTCGCGCGAGAACGGCAGTGTCGCTAGCGCGCTGATCGAGACGGACGGCAATGATCTCGTCGTCGCCAATACGCGTGGCTTCGCCGCAGGAAACTGGGTCGAGCTTTCCTACGACTCGCTGGATCTGCTCGGCACGCCGGGCATGCTGGTCAAGCTCGCCCGCGTCGACGGCGACCGCTTGAGCATCGATTCCGCTTCGCTCGAAGGTCGGTCGCTGTGGCTCGCACAGGATCTGGCGACGCAGAATCCGAAAGTCCGCCGCTGGGAGCAGACGCAGCACGACAAGATCACGCTGCAGCTCGGCGCCGTGCCGATCGATACGAGCCAGCCGACCTGGATCGATCTCGAGGACGGCATCCAGGTGCAATTCGCCGCCGATGGCGAGTACCGCAGCGGCGACTACTGGCTGATGCCGGCGCGCGTCAGCAACGGCCAGATCGATTGGCCGCCCGCCATCGACGGCACGACGACGACCTTGTTCAAGCCGCCGTTCGGTACCGAGCATCACTATGCGCCGCTCGGTTTCCTGGCCTGGTCGGCAGCCAATGGAAAGTTCGAGATCGCGACCGCGTGCCATTGCGCGATCACGCCGTTGTGCGATTGCAGTCGCGACGAACGGCGCGGCCTGGTCGACCGCGTTGCGCCCAATGCCGTCGCCGCGCCGGCGGCACGCACCGCGAAAAAGAAGGCGGGCGTTGCCGGCAGATCCGGCAGGAAAAAGGGCAGATAGGAGAAATCCCGGGCCGGATTCCGTTCTTGCGGATGAGTTGCGCATGTTCACGACCACCAGGAAACCGTATCCGTCGCCGTGGCGTGCTTGCGCAGCGAAGCCGGCGTCGAACGAGCGCAAGGAGCCGGCGCCCGCGACAAGAATCGCGGCCGCCCCTGTCGCGTCCGCGCACGGATTCGATTTCGCCCGCGTTCCCGGCGTCGCCAGGACAATCCAGTGCAAGGCAGCCGTCGGCGCGCCGGGCGACCCGCTCGAGCGCGAGGCGGACGCCGCCGCCGACAAGGTCATGCGGATGACCGACCCGGCGCAGATTGGCTTTGCGCGACCGGCGCTCCAGCGCAAGTGCGCGACGTGCGACGACGCGCACAAGATCCAGGCCAAGCGCGCGGCATCGGCCAATTCCGCGGCGGAGCTGGATACAGGCACGGCGGTGCGCGCGATCGAGCAGGGCGGCGCACCGTTGTCGACGCAAGCGCGCGCGTATTTCGAGCCGCGCTTCGGACACGATTTCAGTGGCGTGCGGGTGCATGCCGGTGACGAAGCAGCGAGCGCAGCGCGCGGGCTGCAGGCACGCGCGTACACCTGCGCAGGGCACATCGTATTCGGCGCCGGCGAATATGCGCCATCGACGACACCAGGCAAGCGGCTGCTTGCGCACGAGCTCGCGCATGTCGTGCAGCAGGGCGCCGACGCCGCACCGGCGCGGAATGCGCCGGCCGTCGCGCGCAATGTCGAGGGCGGCAATGGACCGCTATCGCTGTCGCGGGCGCAAGCAGCGACGCTGCAGCGCGTGCCCGCAGATCCCGATGCGCGCGGCGCATTGCGCAGCAGCGATACGCTGCCGTACCGGCAAGCCAAGAACCTGGCCGAGTGCACGCGCATCATGGGTCCGGAGAATTTTGAGTATTGCCAGCGCGAGGTCCTGGGCGACGACACGCCGGATGCTCCGCTCGCAGTGCGAGCCGGGCGGGTCTCCAAGGATCTGACCGACCTGATCGCGGGTGCCACCTGGAAGGAAATCCGCAAGCGGGCCTATCCCAGGGAATCCGCTCCCGCCGTGCAGCGGGCCAGGGAGCGCAAGGCAGGGCGGCTTCCCGACATGACCGGACTCGGCGCGATTTCGTCTCTCGAACACTTCGCGGCGTCGGTGCGCACCGTGCAGCGCGACTGGTCCACATTCTCGCCCGACAGGCGCGTGGACAAGCTGGGTGATGCGACGAAGGCGGAAATGACCACGGCCGAGGTACCTCCGTTCCTCGTCGTCAACAGGGAGGAGATGAAATTCAAGGGCTTTTTCCGCCCGGATCACTGGAGTTTCACCATCAGCGACGCGCTGGTCACCGCCGGCTCGCTCAACGACAGTGATGCCGCCGAGCTGGCCAATACCGCGCTGCACGAGAGCCGCCACGCCGAACAGCAGTTCCTGGCGGCGCGATTCTCTGCGGGTGTCAATCGCAAGAACGCGGCGGGCATCCACGCCGAGCAGAAAATTCCCGTGGCCATCGCCGAGAAAGCGGTGGACAAGAAATTCAATGCCGCCACCGATCCGAAGGTGGCCGCACTCGGCCGCGAGATGTTCGCGGCCAAGGTGACCCACGGCGCCGCGAACCAGAGAATCAGCAGCGACGACGGCATTGACGAACTCGACGTGCGCAAGACAGCGGCGGAAACCGCCCTGCGCAACCTCACGGCGACTGTCACCTCGACGACGTATGCGGACGCAACCGCCAGGCGCAACGCGTTGCGCGCCCAGATCGCCGAGGTCGAACGGAAGTACACGCTGTATCGCAACATTCCCTACGAGGCCGACGCACACGAAGTAGGGGACGCCGCCGAGCTGGCGTTCAAGGGCTGGCGATGATCGCGCTCCTGCATCACCTGTGCCGGCTGCTGGCGCGCGATGATCTGACCGTCGAGGATGTCGTTCGGGCGGTGGGTTCCGTCGTGCGCGATCCCGGTGTGCCGATGCCGATGATCCTGCAACCCAGCGTTCCCGGCGTGCGCGCAGCGTCACTGGGTCGCTACCCGGAAACCGGGCTGCCGTACCTGCTCGTCCTCGAATTCGAGCGTTCCGCAGAGCCCACCGTCGCCGAGCTGGCCGCTGCGTTCGGTCGCTATCAGCGCACGTACAGTGATCGCGGCATGCCGATCCCGCTGCTGTTCGAGCCGGTGGCGGACGCATCGGCGTGGACGGTGGCACTGATTGCCGATCTCCCCAGCGGCACCGGCGCGCTTGATGCCGCCAAGGCCGAGCGTGTAGCGCTGCGGCGCGATCCCGTAACCGCACCGTCCGGACGATCGCGAACGGACGCGGTGAGACACGCTTCGTAGCACGTCGGCGGGTTGCGCGAGATCCGCCCGATCGGCGGCGACCCGGCTTATTTCCTGCCAGTCGGCGGATCCGCGATCGATTGCGCCAACTTCTTCGGCGCCATGACGCGGTAGCTCTCGGCGACGAGGTACGCGACTTCGTCCCAGTCGACACGCGCGTCAACCACCATGCCGACAATATCCGGCCACCACCCCGGCCGGAAAAACGGATCGCTTGCGTAGCTGTGCACATTGACCACCGCGATCGGCGAGCGGAATGTCAGCACGCACGCCGGACCATCGGAGCCCAAGGCGCGCGCATAAGCAGGCGGCCATCCCGCGGCGATCATCAGCACGTGCGCGAACGTCTTCTTGCGGATGCGCCACCGCGTGCCGACCCACGCCTGTTCCTCGTAAACCTCGGGCAGCCCCATGCATACCGATCGGAGCGCGGCGACGATCTCTTGCGGGACGTCCGGGTACTCAGCCATCGCTGCGCGGGAGGAATATTCAGATCGGAGAGGTCGAAGAAGCCGGCCCGCCTGCCAGCGCATCGAACAGCCAGATGCGCGCCGCCTGCCAATGCCGTTTCACCGTCGCCGGGGATTGCGCCATCGATTGCGCGGTTTCCTCGATGCTGAGGCCGCCGAAGTAACGCAGCTCGACGATGCGCGCCTTGACCCGATCGATCTGTTCGAGCCGTTCGAGCGCGCCGTCGAGCTCGACGAGATCGAGGTCCTCGCTGCTCTCGGCTATATCGAGCCCGCTCAGCGTGACGCGCTCGCCGCCGTCGCGCTTGAGGCGTGCGCGGCGTCGCGCATGATCGATCAGGATCTCGCGCATCAGGTGTGCGGCAACGGCGAAGAGATGATTGCGATCGTCGCTTGCGATCGTGGCGGCGCCGGAAAGACGCAGCCAGGCCTCGTTGACCAGCGCGGTCGGCTGCAGCGTGTGATTGCCGCGTTCGTTGCGGAACATCTGCTCGGCGACGCGATGCAATTCCGGATACAGCGCGACGATCAGCCGATCGCGGGCACCGGTATCGCCGGCGCGCCAGTCCGACAGCAGCTGTGTTATCGCGGCGGGCATGGCCGACAGTCTACTGCGCCTTTCCGCACCGCGCGCCACGACGGGCCGGGAGCCAATGTAGTATGCATGCCATCGGGATCTCAGGCGGGAGGGGCGCCATGGATCTGTCGGTCGAGGTTGATGCCATGCGGCTGCTCGAGGAGGCCATGGCCTTGCCTGCGGAAGAGCGCATCGGCTGGCTGCACGCGCAGGGCGCTTCGGCCGAGGTCGTCGAGCGCGTGGGTGCCCTGCTCGCGAGCGGTGGTGCCACCGCCGGATTCCTGCAGACACCGGTAACCGGCGAGGCACTCGCCGGCGCCGTCGCCGACGTGCCCGCGGTGGGCGATCGCATGGGCGCGTGGCAACTGATGCGCGAGCTGGACGCCGGCGGCATGGGCGTCGTGTTTCTCGCGCGGCGCGTCGACGGCGCCTACGATCAACAGGCGGCCGTGAAATTCATCCGCACCGAACATCTGCTGCTCGACACGCAGCGGCGTCGCGAGATGGTCACGCGGTTCGAGAACGAACGCCGGCTGCTGGCGCGGCTCGATCATCCCAATGTCGCGCGCATCCTCGATGGCGGCAGTACCGCGGCAGGCATGCCGTTTCTGGTGATGGAGTACATCGATGGTGCATCGCTCACCGATTACTGCGAGCGCGGGCAGCTCGACGTAGCCGCGCGTGTCGCGCTGTTCTGCAAGGTCTGTGACGGCGTGCAGGCCGCGCACCGGCACCTGATCGTGCATCGCGACCTGAAGCCGCAGAACATACTGGTCGGCACCGACGGCGAGCCGCGTCTGCTCGACTTCGGCATCGCGCGCATGCTCGGTCCCGATCCATCGTCCGGCGCGACGCACACCGGCATGCTGGCGATGACTCCGGCGTATGCGAGCCCGGAACAGGTGCGGCTGGTGCCGCTGACCACGGCCTCGGATGTCTACTCGCTGGGCGTGGTCCTGTACGAGTTGCTGACCGGTGCGCGTCCTTATTCGCTGCATGGCCTCAGCCCCGCGCAGAGCGAACAGGTCGTTTGCAACACCGTGCCGCAACCGCTGCGTCGCGCACTATCGACGGGCGATCTGCCCGAACCGGAACGCCGTGCGCGCCTGATGCGCATCGGCGGCGACCTCGAGCGCATCGTCGCCAAGGCGCTGCACAAGCAGCCCGAGCGTCGCTACGGTTCTGCGGAAGCATTCGCCGACGACCTGCGCCGGCATCTCGAAGGCCGGCCGGTGCTGGCGCATCCGGATTCGCTCGGCTATCGCCTCGGCAAGTTCGTGCATCGGCATCGGCTCGGCACCGCCGCGGCGGCAATCGCACTCGCGGCCATCCTCGGTGCCAGCGCATTCGCTTTCGAGCAGGCGCGACAGGCGCGCCGCGCCGCGTCCGACACCGGCTTGATCAACACCTTCCTGGTCGACGTGCTGAAGGTATCCAATCCGTATTCGACCGGTTCGGAAATCACGCTCAGCGAAGCGCTTGACGATGCCGCAGGCAAGGTCGATGAGCGTTTCGGCGATCGGCCCGATCTGGCTGTCGACATTCGCAATGCGCTCGGCGAAAGCATGTTCGCGCGCTACCGGCTCGATGCCGCCGAGGCACAGCTGCTGCGGGCGCGCGCGGACGGCGAGCGCGTGTTCGGGCCCGACGATCCGCGCACGATTCTTGCGCTCGCCACGCTGGCCAGCGTGCGCAAGGACCAGGATCGCATCAGCGAAGCGGAGGCACTGTTCGCCGACGCGCTGCAGCGGCTGGAGCGGAGCGACCAGACCGCGCTGCCGCTTTACGCGACCGTGCTCAACGACGTCGGCGTGATGTATCTGATCCAGGAAGACTTCGCCAAGGCCGAGGGCTATCTGCAGCGCGCCGTCGACAGCGATCGCGGCTCGACCGAGCCCGCCGCCGTCGACGAGCGCGCGCGCACGCTGGCCAATCTGGCACAGGCGGCACGTGGCCGCGGCGATCTGGATCGTGCCGATGCGCTGTACCGCCAGGCGCAACCGGTGCTTGAAGCGCTGTATCCGAACGGCGGTCCGCATCTTGCGGTGATACTGAACAATCGCGCGCGCCTGGCATGGGTGCGCGGCGACAAGGAGCAGGCGATCGCGCTGCAGACCGAAGCGGTCGCGATGCACCGGCGTTCGTTCAAGGGCGATCACGTCATGGTGCTGGTGCCGATGACGAACCTTGCGCGACAGACGCTCGACGTCGGCAAGCTGGAGATCGCGGCGGAATGGTCGGAGCAGGCCGCGGCGATGGCCGATCGTCTGTATCCCGACAAGAGTCACCACTATCAGATCAATGCGCTCGCGGTGCTGGTCGCGACGCGTCTCGCGCAGAACCGAAACGCGGATGCGGCGACGCTGCTGCAACGAACGCGAACGCTGCTCGCCGGCCTCGACAACGCGCCCGCATCGACGCGCGACTATGTCGCCGGCCTGGTCACGCGCGTGTGCGGCGATCAGCCGGCGCAGACCGAAGGCTGCGCGCCGGCGCCATGAAAACGCGGCGACACGCACACAGCCCGCGCAACGCGATCGGAATCCTCGGCATCGCAAGGTGATTGGGCGCATCTCCCTTCCCCTGCGCAGCGGGGGGAAGGTGCCGAAGGCGGATGGGGGCGCTCTTGATCCCGCCACCATTCGTTCGTTGCAGCGCCTGCCCCCTTCCGCCCTGCGGGCACCTTCCCCCGCTGCGCAGGGGAAGGGAAGCGTAGAAAACGCGGCGACTCGCATACAACGCGCGCAACGCGATCGGAAATATCGGCATCGCAAGGTGACGGGCGCATCTCCCTTCCCCTGCGCAGCGGGGGAAGGTGCCGAAGGCGGATGGGGGCGCTCTTGATCCCGCCACCATTCGTTCGACGCAGCGCCTGCCCCCTTCCGCCCTGCGGGCACCTTCCCCCGCTGCGCAGGGGAAGGGAAAGCGTACCCATTTGTACCAACGCGCCGCGGCAAGATCAGCGATACATGCCGGGATTGCGCGTATCGGGGTAGGGCAACTGTCCGCCCGCGTTCGCCCCCGCCGACATCTGCTGCGCCTGCTGCCAGGCCTCGATGCCGCCGCGGTACCAGTACACCTGCGTGAAGCCGAGATGGATCGCGCGCAGCGCCGCGTTGTACGACATCCAGCACTGCGTATTCATGCAATAGAAAACCATCGGCCGGCCCTTGTTGCCCTGCGTGACCTGCTGCAGGTATTGGCCGAATTCCTGCTGCGTCTTGTCCTCGAACGAGCCGGGCTGCGAGGCCGGCGCGGCGTTCTGCGCATTCGGCAAAGTCTGTCCACCGCCGAGCACATGAAACACGAGCAGGCCGTTCTGCGCGCCCTGCTGGTAGAGGGCGAGCAGGCGATCGGTGGTGATGGTCTGGCCGCCGGGAATGCTGGTCGGCGTCGGGCTGTGCAACTGCGTCTGCAATTGCTGTTGCGGCGGCACGCCGTAGTCCTGCTGTTCCATCTGCAATACCGCCTGCATCGGATTGGCCCGGCCATCCGGCGCGGCGCCGGCGGGCGTGCCGTAACCGGTCGGCGGTGCCACACCCGACGGCGCCGGCGCCGGCATCGTCCCGGTCACAGGATAGTTGGGCTGCGCCGGCGCCGGCATGCCGCCGGACGACGGGTATGCCGGTGGCGGTGCCTGCGCCGGCGCATACGCAGCGGCCTGCGGCTGCGGCGGACTGTTCGGCGGCGCTTCTTCAAAGCTTTGCTGGGCCAGCGCCGGCAACGCGAACGCGGTCAGCATCGCGGCGGCGAGCAAGCGGCAGGTGCGGTGACGGGTCGGGCAAACGAGGTTCATCGGGACACTCCGGAACGGCGGCGGCCACGATGGCCTGCCTGATTCATAAGGCGTCAAAGGTTGGGGAAGTGGCTCAAGTGATTTCGCGCTGACACGCCGCGTCATCCCGGCGAAAGCCGGGATCCATCTTTAGCCCTCCCCTTCAAGGGGAGGGTTGGGTGGGGATGGGTTTCGGTTTTCGCGAAACCGCCTCACGTCCTTGTGTTTTTTCACTCGCCATCCATGGCGAGCGAGTCACTTCTCTTTGCTTGCAAAGAGAAGTAACCAAGAGAAAGGGCACCCCGGGCCTTTTCGGCCGCCCTTCGCCGCCCCACACGGGGCCAAGAGCAAGAGCGCCCCCCTTCCGCCTTCGGCACCTTCCCCCGCTTAGCGGGGGAAGGGAATTGCTTTTATAGGGTGGCCTTGGCCCACCGAGGGAGAGCGGTGGGCCAAGGCCCACCCTATTTTTCCGAATGACGGGGTTCATGAGCCGGTTTCGCCGGATTCGTCGCATCAAGGATCGAAGGGTCATGCGACGCGTGATGACCGGCAACCGCACTCAGGAGTCCCGATCCATGAAGACGAATACGATGATCATGCTGATGGCCGCGGCCACCGGTATCGCGATGGCAGGTTGCACGGAATCCGGCGCCGGCAAGGCCGCGGTGCCGACGTCTGCAGCTACCGCGCCGTCACCGGTCGCAAGTCCGCAGGCACCGGCGAAGGTCGTCGAGCCGCATGCGCAGGGCGTGTTCTTCGATTCACGCGTGGTCAGCCAGGAGGTGCACAAGATCGCGCAGGCTTCGCGGCCGTCGGCTGCGCAGCTGCAGCGCGTGCAGATCGTCGATCCCGCCGGCTTCGGCCAGCCGATGACCGCGATGACGATCGAGATTCCGTCCGGCTGGGTCGCGCGCGGCCAGGTCGAGTGGGACCGCAACGTCGAATGCCTCGGCAACAACTATGCGATGCGCTGGAGTGCATCGTCGCCCGACGGATTGCACGAAGTGTCACTGCTGCCGCGCCTGTCGTGGCAGGTCGAGTCGGCCGGCATCGTGGCGATGAATCCCTGCCCGGCGGCACGCATAACGTCGGCGCGCGAATACCTCGAGCACATGATGCGCAGCGCGCGTCCGACCGCGCGCGTGGTCTCGTATCGCGCGCGCCCCGATCTGGTGGCGCAGCAGCAGGCAGGCGGACAGGCGTCCGCGGGCACGCACTACGAAGCCGGCGAATTGCTGATCGGCTACCGGCTCGGCGGGCAGGAAATGCGCGAGACGATGGTCGCGGTGGTGACTTTTTCCGTCTTGCTCGGCTCGACGCAGGCCACCGCAGACACCGGCTTCACCATGCGCGCTCCGGACGGAATGCTCGACTTCGCGACCGCCGATCGCATCCGCGCGTCGGCGCGCATCGAACGCGCGTGGGCCGAGCAGATGCTGGCCTGGTCGCGGCAGCGCGTGGAAACCCTCAACCAGCAGCAGGTCGCATCGATCAGCGCCTGGCACGCACGGCGCATGAACGAGATCACGACCGCCGGCATCCTCGAGCGCGGCCGCATCCGCCAGGAAACGATCGCCGACATCGGTCGCATCAACAACCAGATCGTCGCCAGCCGCGCGGGCACCGACGAGCGCATCCACGAGAAGTTCAAGGACACGATGCAGGAAGTGCAGCCGTGGCGCGATCCGACCTCCGGGCAGCAGATTGATCTGTCCATCCACTACAAGCACGCCTGGCAGCTCGATGACGGCCGCCAGTTCCTGACCAACGACGCGAATTTCAACCCGGGTCGCGATCTCGGCATAGGCGCGCACCAGCTCGAGCCCGCCGGCTGAAGTCGACGTCGCCGGTTTCCCATCCTCACCATCACCGGAGCAAGCCATGAAGCGCCAACTCGTCCTGTCCGTTTCCATCGCGTTGCTGATCGGCAATGCGCACGCCGCCGATGGCGACGCGGACGACACCGGATACAGCGTGGATCGCGCGGGCATCGGCATGTTGCAAGGCGGATCGCCCGTGGACGCCTGCGTGCTGTTCCGCGACGGATTCGAAGGAGTGCCGGGGCGTGCCGCAACCGGTGGTGGCGCGCCGATCGAAGTCGTCACCAGCGGCGGCTACACGATCCGCATCGACCTGCACCAGATCATCGCCACCGACGCGATCGCGATGAACAAGGTCGAGCACTGGGGCGATCCGCACGAGAACCTCAATGGCAAGCACATCAAGGACTGGGGCGGCGAGCCGGAATGGCACGGCTCGCGGCGCAGCCTGATTCTCGGCGACGGAACCAAGATCACGATGGCCTCGCTCGGAGCGCAGGGCGTGGTGCTGGAGACCTCGATCTACGACGGCAACCAGAACTTCCAGATCGACAACTGCAGCAACACGATCATGCACCACGGCGTGGATCAGGACGATACGGAACAGCGCGAGCAGGCGCAGTTCGACGGCGAAACCTCGATCTTCGAAACGGACACGATGCTCGGCACGGCCGTCTACACGAACATCTACAACGAGGATGAGGAGTTCGACACCGTGGAGTTCGACTGGCCGCTGGGCGTCACAGGGGGCTATGCCAATCCGAACCAGGTAACTGATTTCTACGATGATCCTCGGCTGGGGCATACGTGAGGTAGCCATCGGCGGACAAACCGGTCCGTGGGACTGCAATGAACGGACCGTGTAGGCGAATAAAAATATTTAAAACAATGAGTTGCATGACTTACACTCCTCGGCCGCCCTGCGAGGAACGATCCTACTGTTACTAACAAACTACTAATTTTGTTGAAATTAGTAGTTAATTGACTTTATCGTGCGGGGCATGAAGATTCCCGTCTCGCCGGCCTCCTTTCACTCACTTGTACTGAAGTACTCGGCTGATCTTCCGAAATTGATCGGAATGGGCATCGGACCCGAGGTCGATGGCGTATATGAGCATTGGGACCATCTGCGCCACCTGACCCCTCCCAAAAGTCTCGGCTCGGAAACCTGGTGGCTCACCATCAAATGGGCCCGCCGACCGCTGTACCGTGACTTGCCCCTTCGCGACAAGGCTCAACACCCGATCAAGGTTGCAGTCACCGACTGCATGCTTCGGATGCTTCACTTCATCGATCGGGAAGCGGCCGGCTCGATAAAAGGCCTCGATCGAGCCGGGAGCAGCGAGGAGAGTCAGCGCTATCTGATGCGCTCACTGGTCGAAGAGGCCATGACGTCCTCGCAACTCGAAGGCGCGTCGACGACGCGGCAAGTCGCCAAGGAGATGCTGAAGACGGGACGCCGCCCCCGGGATCGCAGCGAGCGGATGATATGGAACAATTTCCAGGCGATGCGTCAGCTTGCGAACTGGCGCGAAAAGCCGCTGACCCCCGACGCCATTCTCGAGATGCATCGCGTGCTGACGGAAGACGCCATCGATGATCCTTCAGCCGCCGGCAGATTGAGGCGCGCAGACGAACAGATCGAAGTCGTGGACCAGGACGGCGGCAATGTCCTGCATCGACCACCGCCCGCGGAAGAGCTCGAAGGAAGACTTCAAGTGCTCTGTGATTTCGCCAATCAGGAAGACGCCGCCGGATTCGTGCATCCGGTGATCCGCGCGATCGCTCTGCATTTTCAGATCGGATACGACCATCCGTTTGTCGATGGAAACGGCAGGACGGCGCGCGCAATTTTTTATTGGTCGATGCTTCGCTCCGGCTACTGGCTGACCGAGTACCTGTCCATCTCCAATGCCTTGAAGAAAGCTCCCGCCCAGTACAATCGTGCATATCTGTATACCGAGACCGACGAGTCGGATCTGGGATACTTCGTCTGCCATCAGCTTTCCACACTGGAGAAAGCCGTAGACGGCCTGCGCGAATACATCGCAAGGAAGACAAAAGACCAGCGCGCCGCAGAAACGCTGCTCAGACCAGGATCAAAACTTGCGGCTCGTTTGAATCACCGGCAACGCGAGATCCTCCTTCATGCATTGCGCAATCCTGACGACATCTTTCGCATTGCCGAACACCAGCATTCGCAGCAGATTGCCTACCAGACCGCGCGCAGTGACTTGTTGGGCCTTGTGGACGAAGGATTGATGCGGCAGGAGCGGCGCAGGAAGGCATTCGTCTTCACACCGGTTCCTGGTCTGCAGAAACGACTCAAGAATTGAGGCACAAGCAGCCGCGCGATTCGAGTCCACCGGTCCGTCCTGAGCCGGCGGCCTCGATCACGGGAATACCGCGAGGACCTGCGGCAGATCGCCGGACGGACCGGTTCGGCCCGCGACGCTGAGCCCGCAGCGGCGGACACGCCATAACTCGCCATCGCTGCGGATTTCGACGTATAAGGTACACAGAACACGAGCCGTTGACCGCGGCGCCGCTTCGACGGTACGTAGTTCGATGCCTGCGGCCTGCGGCCATTTGCAAAGGTCGTCGACGATGGCCGGTGGTAAACGGCAGGTTCATCCGCAGCTGCCTGCATAAACCTTCGGCAAGCGCTCGACTCGTCGGCCATCGCGGGTTGTTCCACTCCTTCGCGGATTGTCTCGATGACGGCATCAACGGACGACGTACCACCAGGATGAATTTGAACAAGCAAGGCGGGTGGTTGGCGGGGCAATGGTCGAAGGCAGCCTCCTGGGTGCGTTCGCGACCCGCCCGCACGCAAAGCGCGGAAGGCGATGCCCCGCTGCGCGCGGAACTGCTCAGCGCCGAGCAGATGGAGGAGCGCGGCCGCGCGCTGGCCGACGAGCACGAGACGCGCTCCGGCCGCAGCACGGAAAGCCTGCTGCTGCACCGCCTGGCGGACAACGAAACGGTCATCCGCGAGACCTGCGGCATTCTCGCCGAGGCTCTCAAGCAGCATCGCCGCGTGACGCCGGCCGGCGAATGGCTGCTCGACAATCTTTACGTGATCGACGAGCAGGTGCGCATGTCGCGGCGGCATCTGCCCAAGCGCTACAGCTGGGAATTGCCGGTGCTGGAGCGCGGCGTGTCCGCCGGGCTGCCGCGCGTCTACGACATCGCGCTGAATGCGATCTCGCACGGCGACGGTCGCTTCGACGAGGATTCGCTCAGTCGTTTCGTGCGCGCCTACCAGGACGTCACGCCGCTGACGCTCGGCGAGCTGTGGGCGGTGCCGATCATGCTGCGCCTCGCGCTGGTCGAGAACCTGCGCCGCGTCGCGTTCCGCGTGCGCGCCGATCGCCAGCATCGCAATCTCGCCGATCGCTGGGCGGATGCGATGGTCGACATCGCGCAGCGCGATCCCAAGAGCCTCATCCTCGTCGTCGCCGACATGGCGCGCGCGAAGCCGCCGTTGACGAGCTCGTTCGTCGCCGAGATCGCGCGCCGTCTGCAAGGGCAGGGCGCAACGCTGACGTTGCCGATGACGTGGATCGAGCAGCGTCTGGGCGAAGCCGGCGTGACGATCGATCAGCTGGTGCAGACGGCGCAGCACGAGCAGGCGGCCGACCAGGTGTCGATCGCCAACTGCATCGGCAGCCTGCGCTTGCTCGATGCGCTCGACTGGCAGGATTTCGTCGAGGGCGCGAGCCACGTCGAGAGCGTGCTGAGAACGGACCCCGCCGGCATCTATCAGCGCATGGATTTCTCGACACGCGATGCGTACCGGCACGTGGTCGAGCAGCTGGCCCGCGAAGCGCACATTGCCGAAACGGAAGTGGCGCAGGTTGCCGTCACTCTCGCCAGCGATCACGCCGCGCTGCCCGCCCGCGAGCCGATGACGCATGTCGGATATTTTCTCGTCGACGCCGGGTTCACTGCGCTGCGCGAGCGTTGTGGCGTCGCCGCGCGATCGTTCCTGCCATGGACATTCCGTCCCGGCAGCGCTTCGTTCACGGCGTATGTGCTGCCGATCGTCGTGCTGGGCGTGCTGTTGGCGGCGCCGGCGCTGATGCATCTGTGGGAGTTGCCTGCTCCGACGTGGATTCGACTGGTCGCGGCATTCTGCGCCATCGTCGCCGTCAGCCAGCTTGCGGTCGCGCTGGTCAATCGCGCGGCCTCGCTGGTTGCGGCACCGCGCGCGCTGCCGCGCATGGATTTCCGCAACGGCATTCCGGTCGATGCGCGCACCCTGGTCGTCGTCCCGACCTTGTTCGGCAGCGTGAGCGACGCCGTGGAGCTGGCCGAGGATCTGGAAATACGCTTCCTCGCCAACCGCGATGCGCATCTGCACTTCGCGCTGCTGACCGATTTTCCGGACTGGCACGAAGCGACCCGCGAGACGGATGCGCCCGTGCTCGATGCCGCGGTCGCCGCGATCGAAGCGCTGAACCTGCGCTACGGCGAAGATCGCTTCTATTTATTTCACCGGCCGCGCGTCTGGAACGAAAGCGAGCGGTCATGGATCGGCTTCGAGCGCAAGCGCGGCAAGCTCAGCGATTTGAACGCGTTGCTGCGCGGCGAGGCGCGCGACCGCTTTTCACGGCTGGTCGGCGACATCGAAAACCTGCAGGGAATCCGCTACGTCATCACGCTGGACACCGACACGCAATTGCCGCGCGACACCGCGCGTCAGCTCGTGGCAACAATGGAACACCCCCTCAGCCGGCCGCGCTATGGCGATGACGGACGGCTCGTCGCCGGCGGTTACGGCATCCTGCAGCCGCGCATCGGCAACACGCTGCCGCCGGAAGGCGTATCGCCGTACGCTGCATTGTTCGGCGGCGACGCCGGCATCGATCCCTACACGCGTGCGGTATCGGACACCTACCAGGATCTTTTCGGCGAAGGTTCGTTCATCGGCAAGGGCATCTACGACGTCGATGCGTTCGAGCGCGTGCTCGGCGACCGCTTCCCGGATAACCGCATCCTCAGCCACGATCTGCTCGAAGGCTGCTACGCGCGCTCGGGGCTGACCACCGACATCGAGTTCTACGAGCGCTATCCGCAAAGCTATCTGGTCGACGTCAAGCGCCGCCATCGCTGGGTCCGCGGCGACTGGCAGATCGCCGCGTGGCTGTTCGCGAAGGTGCCGATCGGCGGCGACCGACGCGAACCGAATCCGCTGTCGGCGCTGTCGCATTGGAAGATCTTCGACAATCTGCGCCGCAGTCTGGTAACGATCGCGCTGTTCGCGTTGCTGATCCTGGGCTGGTTCGCCTTGCCTGCACCGGTGTTCTGGACGGCGCTGGTACTGGAAATCCTGCTGCTGCCGCCGCTGGTGGATATCGCGCTGACGGCCGCGCGCCGTTCTCCCGAATCGACGATGGCGCAGCACCTGTCGCAGGTAGCGCGCGACGCGTGGCGGCGGCTCGCACAGATCGTGTTCGCCGCGGCCTGCCTGCCGTTCGAGGCCTGGCTCACCATCGATGCGATCGCGCGCACGTACTGGCGCGTGCACGTCTCGCGCCGCCGGCTGCTGCAGTGGGTAGCGTCGAGCAGCGTCGAGCGCGGCGATCGCCACCGGCTGGTCGCCGCCTGGAAGAGGATGTGGATCGCGCCGGCGACCGCGATCGTGGTCGGCATCGCGCTGGTCGAGCTGGGCGCAAATGTCTGGCTCGCCGCGCCGTGGCTGGCCTTGTGGGCGCTCGCGCCGGTGCTCGCGTGGCGGCTGAGCACGATCCCCACGGATGCTTCGCAATCGCTGCGGCCGGCGCAGCTGGCTTTCGTGCGCAATGCCGCGCGGCGCACTTGGGGATTCTTCGAACGCTTCGTCAACGACGAGGATCACTGGCTGCCGCCCGACAATTACCAGGAACAGCCGATCGCGAAGATCGCGCACCGCACGTCGCCGACGAATATCGGCTTGAGCCTGCTGGCCAATCTCGCCGCTTACGACTTCGGCTATCTGTCGCAGAGCGGTCTGCTCGAACGTACCGGCCGCACGCTGCAGACACTGCAGGGTCTTGCCCGCCATCGCGGCCATTTCTACAACTGGTACGACACTACGACCCTGCTGCCACTGCATCCGCTCTATGTGTCGACGGTCGACAGCGGCAACCTGATCGCGCACCTGCTGACGCTGCGCCAGGGACTGCTGGAATGCATCGATGCACCGTTGCCGGGCGCGGCAGCATTCAACGGCCTTGCCGACACGCTGGCCGTGCTGCGCGATCTGACGCCCGCCGTCGATGCGGTGCAATGGCAACCGTTCGTCGACACGCTGGCGACCGCGAACGCGTCTGCTGTCATGTCGCCGCGGCGCATGCATGCGGCCCTCTGCCGGTTGTCGCAACTCTCGGGCACGGCGTATCAGGAGCTGATGATCGCCGACGATCCCGTTGCGCTCGAATGGTGCGGCCATCTCAAACGGCAATGCGACGCCGCTCTCGCCGATCTGATCGAGCTGGTTCCCGCGGCGGCGTCCGAACCCAACGCGAACGAAAGCGACGCGGCGCCGATCGCGATGCCGAGCCTCGCCGATATCGCCCGCGGCGAACCTCGACATCCGACGGCAAGCAACACGCCGGGCGCCGACGCCGCGATCGCCGCCGCATCCGCGCGCATCCGCAGGATCGGGGAGCTGGCCGCATTGTGCGCGGACTTCGCGCACGTGGATTTCGAGTTCCTCTACGACCGCCTGCGCTCGCTGTTCACGATCGGCTACAACGTCAGCGACGGCCGGCGCGACAGCGGCTACTACGATCTGCTCGCATCCGAGGCACGCCTCGGCGTGTTCGTCGCGATCGCGCAAAGCCGCGTGCCGCAGGACAGCTGGTTCTCGCTCGGCCGCCTGCTGACTTCGAGCGAAGGCGCGCAGGTGCTGCTGTCGTGGAGCGGCTCGATGTTCGAGTACCTGATGCCGCAGCTGGTGATGCCGACGTTTCCGGGTACGCTGATCGATCAGACCTGCCGCGCCGCGGTGTCGCGCCAGATCGCGTACGGCCGGCAGAAGAACGTGCCGTGGGGCATTTCCGAATCCGGCTACAACGTCACCGACGCGGCGCAGAACTATCAGTACCGCGCGTTCGGCGTGCCCGGTCTCGGCCTGCAGCGCGGATTGGCGCAGGAGCTCGTCATCGCGCCGTATGCGTGCGCGCTGGCGTTGCCGGTCGCGCCACACGCAGTGGAGTCGAACCTGCGCACGATGGCCGCCAACGGCTGGCTGACGCCGCACGGATTCTACGAGGCGATCGACTACACGCCGGCGCGCCTGCCGCACGGCGAGACGCATGCGGTGGTGCGCTCGCTGATGGCGCACCATCAGGGCATGAGCCTGCTCGCGTTCGCGCAGGTCGTGCTCGATCGTCCGATGCAGCGCCGCTTCGAGGCCGATCCGGAATTGCAGGCGACGCTGCTGCTGCTGCAGGAGCGCGTGCCGCGCACGTCGATCCGCTGGGCCAGCGATCCGGCGATGGTCGATGTGCGCACCGTCACCGAGGCGCCGCAGACGCCGCTGCGCGTGTTCACGCGTGCCGATCTGCCGCGGCCTGCGGTGCAGCTGCTTTCCAACGGGCGCTACCAGGTCATGGTCACCAATGCCGGCGGCGGCTACAGCCGCTGGCGCAACATCGCCGTCACGCGCTGGCGCGAAGACTCGACGCGCGACTGCTGGGGCATGTACTGCTACCTGCACGACTGCGACAGCGGCAAGCTGTGGTCGACGTCGCCGCAGCCGACGCTGACCGCGGTGGATTTCTCGGAGACCATATTCACCGAGCCTTCGGTCGAGTTCCGCCGCCGCCTCGACGATGTCGAGGCGTATACGCAGATCGTCGTGTCGCCGGAAGACGATATCGAGCTGCGGCGCACGCGCATCATCAACCGCTCGCGCGTCGAGCGCACGATCGAGATCACCAGCTACGCCGAGATCGTGCTGTCACCGGCGATTGCCGACGCGCTGCACCCGGCGTTCGGCAACCTGTTTGTGCAGACCGAGATCGTGCCGTCGCGCGACGCGATCCTGGCCACGCGCCGCCCACGCGCCGAAGAGGAGATGCAGCCGTGGATGCTGCATCTGCTGGCGCTGCACGGCGGCGACAGTCTGCATACCTCGTTCGAATCCGATCGCATGCGTTTCATCGGGCGCGGCAACGATCTCGCCGACCCGGCCGCGCTGCGTGCGGACGGTGCGTTGTCGGGCAGCCAGGGTTCGGTGCTCGATCCCATCGCCTCGGTCCGCCACCGCGTGCGCCTGCAGCCCGAGCAGACGGTGGTCTTCGACATGGTCACCGGCGCGGCCGACAGTCGCGAAGAGTGCATGGTGCTCATCGACAAGTACCGCGACCGCCATCTCGCCGATCGCGCGATCGAGCTCGCCTGGACGCACAATCGCGTCGCGCTCGGCCAGATCAACATCAGCGAGGCGGATGCGCAGACGTATGGCCGGCTGGCCGGCTGCATCATCTTCGCCGATCCGGCGCGGCGCACGGCCGCCACTGTCGTCGCCAGCAATCGTCACGGCCAGCCGGGACTGTGGGCGCATGCGATCTCCGGCGATCTGCCGATTGTGCTGCTGCAGATGTCGAGCCCGGAAACCATCGATCTCGCGCGGCAGGTCATCCACGCGCATGCGTATTGCCGCATGAAAGGCCTGCTGTTCGATCTGGTGATCTGGAACGAGGAACGCGGCGGCTACCGCCAGGCGCTGCACGACCAGTTGATGGGCATGATCGCGACGAGCATGGATGCGACCGTGCTCGAACGTCCCGGCGGCATCTTCGTGCGCGCGGTCGAGCAGATCAATCACGAGGACCGCGTGCTCATGCAATCGGTCGCCCGCGTCGTGCTTTCCGATCGCGCCGGCACGCTGGCCGAGCAACTGCGCACACCGAAGAGCGCACTGGCCGAGCCGCCGGTGCCGAAGCTGGCGCCGACGCGCGCGCGCGAGACCGCCGACACGCGCCAGTTTCCGCTGCCGCCGCGCACGCTGATCAACGGCATCGGCGGTTTCACGCAGGACGGCCGCGAATACGCGATGAACATCGACGGCGCACAGCGCACGCCGCTGCCGTGGGTCAACGTGATCGCCAATCCGCACTTCGGCTGCGTCGTCTCGGAAAGCGGTTCCAGCTACACCTGGATGGAGAACGCGCACGAATACCGGTTGACGCCGTGGCACAACGACCCGGTCAGCGACCCCAGCGGCGAAGCGTTCTACATACGCGACGACGAAACCGGCCACTACTGGTCGCCGACGCCGCTGCCTGCCACCGGCACCGGCCGCTACGTCGTGCGCCACGGCTTCGGCTACAGCGTGTTCGAGCATCTCGAAGGCGGCATCTCGAGCCATCTGCGCATCCATGTCGATGGCGAAGCGCCGGTCAAGTTCTTCATGGTGCGTCTGCGTAACGATTCCGGGCGCGCGCGCCGGTTGTCGCTGACCGGCTATATCGAGTGGGTGCTCGGCGATCTGGCGCCGAAAACGGCGATGCACGTCGTCACCGAGCTCGACGCGACCGGCGCGCTGCTGGCACGCAACGCCTACAGCATCGAGTTCGCCGATCTCGTTGCCTTCTTCGACGTCGACAACGCGCACCGCACGATCAGCGGCGACCGCACCGAATTCATCGGCCGCAACTGCTCGCTGCGCAATCCGGCCGCGCTCGGCCGGCAGTCGCTCAGCGGCCGTGTCGGACCGCTGATGGATCCGTGCGGCGCGATCCAGATTCCGGTCGAGCTGGCCGACGGCGAGTCGCGCGATTTCATCTTCCGCCTCGGCGTCGGCCGCGACCGCGACGATGCGACCGCGCTGATCCAGCGTTTTCGCCGCAACGGCTCGGCGCGCGCATCGTTCGAAGCGATGCAGGCGCGCTGGACGCGCCTGCTCGGCGCGGTCGCGATCACCACACCCGATGCGACGCTGAACGCGCTCGCCAACGGCTGGCTGCTCTACCAGGTCATCGGCTGCCGGCTGTGGGCGCGCAGCGGCTTCTATCAATCCGGCGGCGCGTTCGGTTTTCGCGACCAGCTGCAGGACACGATGGCGCTGGTGCACACCGAGCCTGCGCTGCTGCGCGCGCAACTGTTGCTGTGCGCGACGCGGCAGTTCCGCGAGGGCGACGTGCAGCATTGGTGGCATCCGCCGGCGGGACGCGGCGTGCGCACGCATTGCTCCGACGATTATCTGTGGCTGCCGCTGGCGGCTGCGCGTTACATACGCGTCACTGGCGATGCCGGCGTGCTCGACGAGCGCGCGAGCTTCCTCGAAGGGCGGGTCGTGAGCGCGGGCGAGGAGTCCTATTACGATCTTCCGCTGCGCTCGCACGAAAGCGCCGATCTCTACCAGCATTGCGTGCGCGCGATCGAGCGTGGCTTGCGCGTCGGCGCGCACGGTCTGCCGCTGATCGGCAGCGGTGACTGGAACGACGGCATGAACAACGTCGGCCGCCACGGCAAGGGCGAAAGCGTCTGGCTCGGCTTTTTCCTCTATCACGTGCTCACCGAGTTCCAGCCGCTGGCGCGATCGCGCGGCGACGAGGCCTTCGCCGAAAAATGCCGGAAGCACGCCGAGCTGCTGCGCCGCAATCTCGAAACGCACGGCTGGGACGGCGAATGGTATCGGCGCGCGTACTTCGACGACGGCACGCCGCTCGGCTCGGCCAGGAACACCGAGTGCCGCATCGACTCGATCGCGCAGAGCTGGGCCGTTTTGTCCGGCGCCGGCGATGCCGAACGCGCGGAGCGCGCGCTCGATGCGCTCGATACGCATCTGGTCGACAACGAGTCGCGTCTGATCCGGCTGCTGCAACCGCCGTTCGACAAAGCGAATCCGGATCCCGGCTACATCCGCGGCTACGTGCCCGGTGTGCGCGAGAACGGCGGCCAGTACACGCATGCCGCGGTGTGGGCGATCATGGCGTTCGCGCAGGCCGGCCGCGGCGAGCGCGCCTGGCAACTATTCGACATGATCAATCCGCTGCGCCATGCGGCGCGCAGCGCGGAAGTGGACACGTACAAGGTCGAGCCCTACGTCGCGGCGGCCGATGTGCTGGCAGTTGCGCCACATACCGGTCGCGGTGGCTGGACCTGGTACACCGGATCGGCCGGATGGATGTACCGGCTCATCATCGAATCGCTGCTCGGCATCACGCGCGAGGGGGCGCGGTTGCGCATCGAGCCCACGCTGCCGCCGCAGTGGCCGGGGTTGAGCATCGTCTATCGTTTCGGCGATGCGACGTATGAGATCGCGATCGTGCGCGACGCGGGCGAGACATCGTCGCGATTGATGCTCGATGGAGAAGCGCAGGCGGATATGACGATTGCGCTCGATGCGAATGCGGCGACGCATCGTGTCGAGGTCCACATCGTGAGTGCGATCGCACCTTGAATCAGTCCATTGTTCCCTTCTCCCGCTCGCGGGAGAAGGTGTCGCGAAGCGACGGATGAGGGCGATCGGAGTGGAGTGCTTCCGCAAGGCTCCCTCACCCGCGCCTTTGGCGCGACCCTCCCGCAAGCAGGAGAGGTGAGAGCTTCAGAACGCGTGATCGAAGCCGACTTCGCCCTGCACCGCGACCTGATAAGCCGAAACCCGCCGCTCGAAGAAATTCGTCAGCTCCTGCACATCCTGCAGCTCCATGAACGGAAACGGATTGCGCGAGCCGTAGATCGGCGGCAGGTGCAGCATCAGCAGGCGCTGATCGGCAACGTACTCGAGGTACTGACGCATCTCGCGCGTCGTCAGTCCGACGACGCCGCCTTCGAGCACGTCTTCGGCGAAGCGGATCTCGCAATCGACGGCTTCGCGGATCATCAATTCGACTTGCATCGCCCATCCGGCGTCGAACAACTCGGGCTCCTCGCGTTCGACAGTGCGAATGACGTCGAACGCGAAGCGCATATGCGCCGACTCGTCGCGGAACACCCAGGCGGTGCCGGCGGCAAGGCCGGGCAGCAGGCCGCGTGAGCGCAGGAAATAGACATAGGCGAACGCGGCAAAGAAGAACAGTCCTTCGATGCACGCCGCGAAGCAGGTGAGATTGAGCAGGAACTGCCGCTTCTGCGCCGGCGATTCGATGCGTTCGAGCTGCTGGATCGAATCGATCCAGCGCTGACAGAACGCGGCCTTGTCGCGGATCGACGGGATGTTCTCGATCGCGGCGAACGCCTGCGCGCGCCGCTCGGGTTCGGGGATGTAGTTGTCGAGCAGGGTCAGGTAGAACTGCACGTGCAGCGCTTCCTCGTACAGCTGGCGCGACAGGTACATGCGCGCTTCCGGCGCGTTGATGTGCCGGTACAGGTTCAGCACGAGGTTGTTGGCGACGATCGAATCGCCGGTCGCGAAGAACGCGACCAGCCGCTCGATCAGATGCCGATCCGCCGGAGTCATGCGCTGGCGCAGGTGGCCGAGGTCGATCTGGAAATCGATCTCCTCGACCGACCAGGTGTTCTTGATCGCGTTGCGGTACATCTCGTAGAACTGCGGGTAGCGCATCGGGCGCAGCGTCAGGTCGAAACCCGGATCGAGCAGGCGCGCTACACGCGACGCAGGATGAAGAGTCTTCATTGCAGGCGTCCTATTGGCAGGCTTCGCAGGAAGCAGGGTTTTCCAGCGAACACACGACGGCCTCGATGTCCGTGGCCGGCTCCTGCGCACTCAACGTCGCCTTGGCGATGCGCGTGGCCGGGCGCGAGCGCAGGTAATACGTCGTCTTCAGCCCGGCCTTCCACGCATGCATGTACATGCTCGACAACTGGCCGATGTTCGGATTCTCGATGAACAGGTTCAGCGACTGGCTCTGGTCGATGTAGGCGCCGCGCGCAGCGGCCATGTCGATCAGCGCGCGCATCGGCAGTTCCCACGCGGTGCGGTAGATCGCGCGCAGTTGCGCCGGCAGATCGGCAATGGACTGGATCGAGCCTTCGGCGCGCTTGATCGCGTCGCGCATCTCCGCCGTCCACAGGCCGAGCCGTTTCAGCTCGGTGACCAGATAGCGATTGACCTGCAGGAAATCACCGGACAGCGTCTCGCGCTTGAACAGGTTGGAAACCTGCGGTTCGATGCATTCATAGCAACCGGCGATCGAGGCGATCGTCGCCGTCGGCGCGATCGCGACGAGCAGTGAATTGCGCAGGCCGTGTTCGCGGATTTCCTCGCGCAGCGCGTTCCAGCGCGCAGTGTCGCGCGGCTCAATGCGCCAGGCGTCGAACTGCAATTCGCCGTCCGCCGCGCGCGTCTCGTCAAAGGCCGCGTGTGCACCTTTCTCGCGCGCGAGCTCGAGCGAAGTCCTCAGCGCCCAGTAATAGACCTCTTCGGAAATCCGTTCGGAGAGCTCGCGCGCCGCGTCGCCGTCGAACGGCAGGCGCAGCATGAAGAACACGTCCTGCAAGCCCATCAGGCCAAGCCCGACCGGACGCCAGCGCAGATTCGACGCACGCGCGGTCGCGATCGGATAGAAGTTGAGATCGATGACCCGATCGAGCTGGCGCACCGCGATCTGCACGGTCTGCGCCAGCTTGTCGAAATCGAATGCCTCGGCGGCGACGTGCTGGGCCAGATTGATCGAGCCGAGATTGCACACGGCGGTTTCGTGATCCTGCGTGACCTCGACGATCTCGGTGCACAGGTTGGACAGGTGCACCACGTTGCCCGTGCGCGCGGTCTGGTTGCAGGCGCGATTGCAGGCGTCCTTGAACGTCATCCAGCCGTTGCCGGTCTGTGCCAGTGTGCGCATCATGCGCGCGTAGAGATCGCGCGCGCGGATCGTCTTGTGCGCAAGATCGCGCGTTTCGGCCTGGACGTACGCTTCGTCGAATGCATCGCCCCACAGATCAGGAAGCTCCGGAACGTCCTTCGGATCGAACAGCGACCACGCGCCGTCCGCCTCGACGCGGCGCATGAACAGGTCGGGCACCCAGTTGGCGAGATTCAGGTGATGCGT
>Ga0193717_1000439_pt1 | contig 28641 bp, 28 predicted proteins | sample U2c2metaG_FD_145900 | JGI IMG/M metagenome (GOLD analysis project Ga0193717, IMG submission 145900) | Soil microbial communities from a riparian zone of the East river system, Colorado, United States - U2c2 | ecosystem: Environmental > Terrestrial > Soil > Riparian zone | place: USA: East River...
CCTCCTTGATGCTCGGGAGAGTCTCTAGTTGTCAGCCCGCGGTCGGGGCCGCAGGCCGTACATGCCACCGTCGACCGCGAGTGCGGTCCCGGTGGTCGAACCGGACAAAGGGCTTGCCAGGTAAGCGATCGCGTGGCCGACCTCGTCAGCCGTGACGAGCCGGCCCATCGGCTGGCGCGCCGCGAGCGCGGCACGTTCGGCGGCCGGGTCCGCCGCCGAGTCGAGCAGCCTGCCGACCCACGGGGTGTCCGCGGTACCGGGGCACACACAGTTGATCCGGATGCCGTCATCGAGGTGGTCGGTGGCCATCGCGAGCGTCAGCGCCAGCACGGCGCCCTTGCTCGCGGAGTACAGCGCCCGGTTGGGCAGGCCGGTCCACGCGGCGATGGAACAGGTGTTGACGACGGCGGCGGCGTTCGACCGGCGCAGGTGCGGCAGCGCGGCGCGGGTCACGCGGGCCATGCCGACGACGTTGACGTCCAGCACCCGGTGCCATTCCGCGTCGTCGTTCGCCGTGACGTCGCCCTGCGCGCCGATGCCGGCGTTGTTGACGAGCACGTCGATGCCGCCGAACTGTGTTGTTACCGCAGCGATGGCGGCGGTCACCTCGCTGTCATCGGAGACGTCGCAGCGGAAGCCGTGCTCGGCCGGGTTGAGGTCCAGTACGGCGATCTTGGCACCGCGGTCGGCCATGGCCTGTGCCGCGGCCGCGCCGATGCCCGACGCGCCGCCGGTGACCACCGCGACGAGGCCCGCGAAGTCGTTGCTCATGTGTGCCTCCACTCTGGACCGTCCGGGAAGGCGTATCTCGCGATGGCCTCGTCGTGGATGCGTGCGGAGAAGCCCGGGGCCGTCGGCGCGAGGTAACGTCCGCCGCGCACGATAGCGGGGTCGGTGAAGTGCTCGTGCAGCTGATCCACCCACTCGATCGCGCGGTCGTCCTGCGTGCCCGAAATGGCCACATAGTCGAACATCGAGAGATGCCGGACCAGCTCGCACAGCCCGACGCCGCCCGCGTGCGGGCACACCGGCACGCCGAACTTGGCCGCCAGCAGCAGGATCGCGATGTTCTCGTTGACCCCGCCGACCCGCGCCGCGTCGATCTGCACCACCGACAGCGCGCCGGCCTGCAGGAACTGCTTGAACATCACCCGGTTCTGCACGTGCTCGCCGGTCGCGACCCGGATCGGCGCGATGGCCTCGGCGATCGCGCGGTGCGCGAGCACGTCGTCCGGCGAGGTCGGCTCCTCGATCCAGTACGGGTCGTACTGGGCGAGCGCCCGCATCCACTTGATCGCGGGTTCGACGTCCCAGCGCTGGTTGGCGTCCACGGCGATCCGCACGTCCGCACCGACGGCCTCGCGGGCGAGGCGCATGCGGCGGATGTCGTCGTCGACGTCACCGCCCACCTTGAGCTTCAGCATGGTGAAGCCGTCCGCGACGGCCTGCTTCGCGAGCCTGACCATCTTCTCGTCGGAGTAGCCGAGCCAGCCCGCACCGGTGCTGTAGGCCGGATAGCCGTCGCGTTCCAGATCGGCGATCCGCTCCTTGCGGCCCGGCTTCGACAGTAGCTCCAGCGCTTCCTGCTCGGTGAGCGCGTCAGAGAGATAGCGGAAGTCGACCTGCGCGACCAGCTCCTCCGGCGTCAGCTCCGACAGGAACTTCCACAGTGGACGGTCGGCCCGGCGGGCGGCGAGGTCCCACGCGGCGTTGACGACCGCGCCGATCGCCATGTGCGCCACGCCCTTCTCGGGACCCAGCCAGCGAAGTTGCGAGTCACCGACCAGGTCGCGGCTGAGCGCGGCCAGCTCGCGTGCCGTCTCCGGCGCGGCGCGGCCGACGACGAGGTGGTTCAGCGCCGTGATGGCGGCGGCCTGCACGTCGTTGCCGCGGCCGATGGTGAACGCGAGCCCGTACCCGTCCGGGCCCTCGTCGGTGCGGAGCACGACGTAGGCGGCGGAGTAGTCGGGGTCGGGGTTCATCGCGTCCGACCCGTCCAGCTCACGGGAGGTGGGGAAGCGGATGTCGAGCACATCCATGCCGATGATGCGCGCCATGTCAGCCGCGTGCCCCTTTCATCAGTGCCCAACAGACATCCGATGTATACCCGATTCGCAACGCAGAATCCAGATCATCGACGACCTTGTTGCGACATTGATCGGATCAGTACGCGGGGTCACGGCGCTAGCCGACGATCAGGACCTCGAGGTTGCGGGGACCGTGCACGCCCTCGACGCGGTCCAGCTCGATGTCGCTCGTGGCCGACGGGCCCGAGATGAACGTCAGTGGCCGCGTGCCGTCCAGGCGGGCCAGCGCCTCCGGCACGGTCGCGGCGACCTGGTCCGCGTGCACGACGCACAGGTGGTAGTCCGGCAGCAGGGTCAGCGCGCGGCGGCCCTGCGCGACACCGGCGTCGAGGACGATCGTGCCGGTCTGGGCGATCGCGACGGCGCACCCGGTGAGCACGCCGTCGGCACGGTCGAGCGCCCCGTTGGACAGCGGGGACATGGGAGTGTCCAGCGACCACACGACGTCGCCGACGCGCCACCACGACGGCAGGTCCGCCGGCGCCACCATGACCCGCGCGCCGCGTGCGGCCAGCGACGACTCGATCTCCGCGACCAGCGCGTGTTCGGTCACCCTGCGCACCACCGCGCGGTAGTCGGCGATCTGCTTCTCGAGCAGTGTCAACACGTCGCCGAGGTCCCGGGTGCGGTCGTAGTCGCGCGGCACGGTGACCGGCCCCGGCCGGTCGGCGAGCGCGGCCCGAACCCGGCTGAGTATTTCGGCACGTGCGTCAGCCACGGGTCCTCCCCTGCCAGACCGCGCCGAAAACACCAGTACGCGCGTCAGCCACGGGTCCGCCGCCACCACGCCGAGAAGGTTTCCTTGGCCGGTGCGGGCAGATCCCGCGCGTCCGTCCACTTGGAACCGGGCCAGGGCAGGCGTTTGATCTTGCCGCGGCGGGCGATGAGCCGCAGTGCCGTCGCCGCCCGTTGCGCGAGCCGGTAGCGGGTCGGGGACGCCATCACCCAGCCGGCGGCGGCCATCGCGACCGACTCGGGGGTGTACGCGCCCGCCACCGCCTTGCCGCGCAGGTGGACCAGCACCTGCGGGATGTCGATGCGGACCGGGCACACCTCGTAGCAGGCGCCGCACAGCGACGACGCGAACGGCAGCGACTTGAGCAGCGCGGCCGTCTCCGGGTCGTCGGTGCCGGCGCCGAGCTGCGGGGTGAGAATGGCACCGATCGGGCCCGGGTACACCGAGCCGTACGCCTGGCCGCCGGTGCGTTCGTAGACCGGACACACGTTGAGGCACGCCGAGCACCGGATGCAGCGCAGCGCCTGGCGGCCGACCTTGTCGGCGAGTGTCTTCGTGCGGCCGTTGTCCAGCAGCACCAGGTGAAAGCTCTGCGGGCCGTCGCCGGGGGTGACGCCCGTCCACACCGACGTGTACGGGTTCATCCGCTCCGCGGTCGACGAGCGCGGCAGTAGCTGCAGGAACACTTCCAGGTCCGACCACGTCGGCACGATCTTCTCAAGGCCCATCACGGTGATCAGCGTCCTCGGCAGCGTCAGGCACATGCGCCCGTTGCCCTCCGACTCCACCACGACGACCGACCCGGTGTCGGCGCACGCGAAGTTCGCGCCGGAGATGGCGACCTCGGCGGTGAGGAACTTGCGGCGCAGGTGCGCCCGCGCGGCGTCGGCCAGCTCGGCCGGGGTGTCGGAGAGCGCTCCCGCGCCGGGCATCTTCGCGCGGAAGATGTCTCTGATCTCCGAGCGGTTGCGGTGGATGGCCGGCACGAGGATGTGGGAGGGGCGGTCGTCGCCGAGCTGGACGATCAGCTCCGCCAGGTCGGTCTCGACGGCGGTCACGCCGCCTTCCTCGAGCGCCTCGTTGAGTCCGATCTCCGCGGTGGCCATGGACTTGACCTTGACGACCTCGTCCGCATCCGCGTCCCGCACGATGCGGAGCACGATCTCGTTGGCCTCCGCCGCGTCCCGCGCCCAGTGCACCACCCCGCCGCGCGCCGTGACCGCGGCCTCGAGCCGTTCGAGGTAGGTGTCCAGGTTGGCCAGCACGTCGTCCTTGATCGCCGCGCCCGCCGCGCGCAGCCGCTCCCAGTCGGGCAGCTCAGCGACCGCGGCTGCCCGCTTGGTGCGGATAGTCGTGGTGGCGTGCGCGAGGTTGCCGCGTAGCTGGACGTCGGAGAGCGCTTTCCGAGCGGCGTCCGGGAACGTCGGACTACCCAGCCACGTCACGGGGTTGCGGCCCATGGCTCCTCCTCCGTGCTCGCCAGGATCTCGGCAAGGTGCAGCGGCCGCACCCCGGTCTTGAGCCGGGACAGGCCGCCGCCGATGTGCATGAGGCACGAGTTGTCGCCCGCGGTGAGTACCTGCGCGCGGGTGTCGAGCACATGGCTCATCTTGTCCGCGAGCATGGCCGTGGACGTGTCCGCGTTCTTCAACGCGAACGTGCCGCCGAACCCGCAGCACGTGTCGGCGGCAGGCAGCTCGACCAGGTCGAGGCCCCGGACCGCGCGCAGCAGCGACAACGGCTTGTCCCCGACGCCGAGCATGCGCAGCGAGTGGCAGGTCGGGTGGTAGGTGACGCGATGCGGGAAGTACGCGCCGACGTCGGTCACGCCGAGCACGTCGGTGAGGAGCTCGGACAGCTCGTAGGTCCGCCCGGCGACCGCTTTCGTCGACCGGTGCAGGTCCGGGTAGACGTCGCGCACCATGCCGACGCACGAGCCGGACGGCGCGACGACCGCGTCGTAGCCGTCGAACACCTTCGCGTGCCGCTTGGCGAGCTTCGTCGCCTGCGCGCGGTAACCGGTGTTGTGGTGCATCTGGCCGCAGCAGGTCTGCGCCGCCGGAAAGTCGACGTCACAACCGAGCCGCTCGAGGAGGCGGACCACCGCACGTGCGGTGTCCGGAAAGAACGTGTCGGTGAGACACGTGGCGAACAACGCGACCCGCGTACGCAACGCTCTCCTTCCTGAGCGGCTCAGGCCTTGGCGAGCACCTGACGCTGCCGGCCGAGTCCGTCGATCTCGATCTCCATCACGTCGTCGACCGAAAGGTAGGGGAAGCGGCCGGAGAGCGCGACCCCTTGCGGCGTTCCGGTATTCAACAGATCCCCTGGCTCCAGCACGAGGTACTGGCTGAGGTCGTGGATCAGTGCCGCGACGCCGAACAGCATGTCCTCGGTCGTGGAGTCCTGCCGGACCTCGCCGTTGACCCAGGAGCGCAGGCCGAGCGCCTGCGGGTCGGCCACCTCGTCGGCCGGCACCAGCCACGGGCCGAGCGGGTTGAACGTCTCGCAGCACTTGCCCTTGGACCACTGGCCGCCGGACGTCTCGATCTGCAGCGCGCGCTCGGACACGTCGTTGGACACGACATAGCCCGCGACGTGTTGGAGAGCGCTCTCCGGCGAGTCGACGTAGCGGGCCCTGGTGCCGATCACCACGCCGAGCTCGACCTCCCAGTCGACCTTGGTGGCGCCGCGGGGCACGAGCACGTCGTCGTACGGGCCGACCACGGTGTTCGGATGTTTGAAGAAGAGCACCGGCACCTCGGGCGGCGCGGAGCCGGACTCGGCGGCGTGCGCGGCGTAGTTCATGCCGACACAGATCACCGCTGGCGGCCGGGCGATCGGCGCGCCGACGCGCTCCCCCGCGATGCCGTCGGCCGGCAGGTCGCCCGCCGCGAGCGCGGCACGCACGCGAGCGATGCCGTCGGAGGCGAGGAACGCGCCGTCGATGTCGTTCGTCAGCCCGGACAGACCGAACGCGCGGTCCGCGCCGTCCAGCACGACCGGCCGTTCCGCGCCGATGGCGCCCACCCGCATGAGCCGCAAGACAGTGCCCCTATCACTCTGTTTCGGATCCCAGCCTATTGCTTTCCCACGACCGGCTGCCCGTCGACAGCGCCTGCGCCATGATCAGCGAGTGGCTGTACGCCCGCACCTGCGTGAAGCCCATCCGGCGGTAGAAGCCGATGGCGCGTTCGTTCTTGATGCCGACGCCGAGGTGCACGCCCGGCGCGCCGGCCGCGGCCAGCCCGTCGAGCAGGGCGGTCAGCAGTCGACGCCCGTCGCCATGGCCCTGTAGTCGTGGCAGCAGGTCGATGTGCAGGTGCGCCGGGTAGCGCTCGAGCACGTCCGGGCTCGTCGCCGGGGGTGCGTGGATCAGGCGGACCATCCGGCCGTCCGGGGTGTCCTCCGGGTAGCTGTCGACCGGGTGGCGGGCCCGCAGCGCGGGCCACCACTCCCGCTCGCACGCCGCGTCGAAGGCGGTCGTGTCGGGCACGCCGAGGACGTACCCCGCGACGCCGTCCGCGTCGACGCCGACCAGCGCGTGCTCCGGCGCGAGCCGCAGGTACGGGCCGACGTAGACGGCGCCGAGCAGGTCCGGGTCCTGGTACATACCGGTGGCGTCCGCGCCGCTGTCCCCCGTGCGCAGACAGATGTCGTACAGCACCGCTTCCTCGCCCGGCCGGTACGCCCGGATCTTCGCACCCATCCCGCCATTATCAACCGGTCACGGCTCGCCGCCCGGCTCCGGTCCCTCGTAACCGTCCATGGACGACTCGTCGATGCCGACCTCGTAGCCGATCTCCGGGTTCAGCTTGTTGCCGCTGACCGTCGCGCCCGTCGACCCGATCGCGAGGCCGATGGCGTGATGGGTGGCGCCCGCCGGGCGGCTGATGAACGGTGGGGAGGCTGCCACGAACGCTCGGGACCCCTCCCGAGCTCACGCCGCCGGCAGGCGCGCGGCCACCGGCCGAGCGAACGCGCCGGCGAGCACGCACAGATCCGCCATCGGGTGGTCGCCCTCGACGATGACCAGCGCCATCTCGACGAGTTCGTCGCCAGCGTCGTTGCGGTACTCCCGGTGGAACACCCTGGCCGCGCAGGTGTCCGCGCCGTAGCCCTCTTCCCGTAGGTAGGCGGCGTGGCCGGACAGGTCGAGGCGCGTGCCCTCCTTGGCGTTCGCGAGGTCGCCGCGGTCGAAGAGCACCCGCACCGACGCGTCGCCGTCGCTGTCCTGCCAACGGCAGTCCCAGTTCGCGAAGCCCGCGTCAGGCTCGGCGTCCGCGAACGCCGCCACCGTCGCGAGGTCGGCTGGTTGGAGCAGCGAGCAGGCGTCGGCGTTCGCGAGCGACCTCGGGTCGAGCGCGGGCCGGCGCGGGATCACGTCGTTGGCGCGCAACACATTTTCGGCGTGGTCGGCCGCCGCGCCCGCCACGTCGCACAGGTCGTTCCTCGGCTCGTCGAACCGGGCGTCGATCTCGAGGACGGTGGCGTCGGCGAGCACGATCTCGACATTGCAGGCACCGTCGTCCCGAATCGGCTCGTGCCGCACGACCTGCGTCCGGCCCGCCGCGGTCCCGTCGAACTGGAACACGACGTCGATGTCCTCGTCGCCGCCGTCCGCGACGCTGCCGACGTCGATGAACACGTCGCACCGGTTGAGGCCGCCGTAGTCGGCGTCGGTCCTGGTGGCCCCGAACCGGCCGAGGGCGCCGGCGTCCGCGACCGAGCAGGGGTCGGCCGTGCGCGGGTCGCCGAGCACGGTGCTGGCCGGCCCGTCGTCGGTCTCCCACGGCCGCAGGACGGCGAGAACGAGGACCACGGCGGTGACACCCGCGATGAGCACGACCTTGGCCCACTTTTTCCGTGTTGGCGCAGGGGTCCAGGTACGGACCGGCTCGCCGTCGGCGACCTTGATGGGCACGACCTTGGGGCCACTTTTTCCTGTTGGCGCGGGGGTCCAGGTAGGGACCGGCTCGCCGTCGGCGACCTTGATGAGCAGTTCCTTGGCCTGCGCGGCGGTCGGCCGATCGGCGCGGTCCCGCCGCATGAGGGCGGTGAGCACGGGTTCGAGCGGGCCGGCGTGCCTGCTCGGTTCGCCGCGGCCGGCGCGGATCCTGGTGAGGATGACGTCCGGATCGCCGGAACCGAAGGGCGGCGCGCCCTCGACGGCGGCGAACAGTGTCGCGCCGAGGGAGAAGACGTCCGAGGGCGCCTTGGCCCCGTCGCCGTCGGCCACCTCAGGGGAGACGTACGCGGCCGTGCCGGAGATCTTGCCCGAGCTGGTGATCGTGGCGGCGCGCCATGCGGAGATCCCGAAGTCGGTGACCTTCGCCGTGCCGGCGTCGTCCACGAGGACGTTGGCCGGGGTGATGTCACGGTGGACGACGTCGGCCGCGTGCGCGGCGGCGAGCGCACCGGCGACCTGTGCACCGATGCGGGCGACCTGCTCGGGGGTGCGCGTGCCCGTCGCGGCGAGACTCGTCGACGGGAAGTACTCCATGACGAGCCAACAGTCGTTTCCCTCCCCGACGACCTCGAAGACCGCGACAGCGTTGGGATGCGCCACCCGACGGGCGACGTCGGCCTCCCGCTCGAGATCCGCGCGGATGGCGCTACCGCCCGCGTGCGGCCGCTTGAGCGCGACCTCCCGCCCGTCCCGCAGATCGACGGCCAACCAGACGATCCCCATCCCGCCGGAGCCGATCAGCTCCACCAGCCGGTAACGATCAGCGATCACGTCGTCACTGCGCACGCGAAGGATCCTATTCGGACCCCGCCGGGGCACCCCCGGGTGGCACCGTCAGACGGCGGTCAGCCTTACCAGCCATGCTTGTTCCGGGGCCAGGACCGGCGGGCGGATGCCCACCGCCGCGAGTACCGCGCCCGTCAGCACCCTCGTCGGGTGTGGGGGTGCGGGTGGGACCGTGAACGGCTTGCCGCCCGGCGTGACGACGGCCACCGAGTAGCGGCGGGTCGGTGTGAGGCCCGGCATGCGCATCGACGCGGGCGCGGTTCGTTCTGACGAGGTCAGCTGCGTGTAGCCGAACACGGCCGCCGAGCCGTCCTGTGCGACCACCCCGGTGACCGTCGCCGAGGGGTCCGGGTGGTCGCCGCGCACCAGCTTTCCCGTGTGGAGGAGTGCGCGGACGGACTTGTAGAACGACACGGCGCCGGTCAGGTCTGTCAGGTCCGACTCCGACGCGATGTCCCACTCGATGCCGAAATGGCCGAACAACGCCGTGGCGACACGGAACGACAGGCTCTGCGTGCGACCGGTGGTGTGCGAGCGCGGCGGCCCGACATGCGCGCCGATCAGCTCCAGCGGCAACAACAACGCCGTCCAGCGCTGGATCGTCTGCCGCTCCACCGCGTCGTTGCAGTCACTGGCCCACACCCGGTCCGTGCGCTCAAGAATCTCCAGGTCGGTGCGGCCGCCACCACTGGAGCAGCTCTCGATCTCGACCGACGGATGGCGGGCCCGCAGCTCGTCGAGCAGCCGGTACGCGGCCAGCGTCTGTACGTGGACACCCGGCCGGCCGGCGTGCCCGGCGGCGATCAGATCCCTGTTGTGGTCCCACTTCACGAACGCCACATCGTTGTCCCGCAGCAGCTCGTCGAGGCGCGCCAACACATACGCGAACGCGTCGGGGTTCGCCAGGTCCAGCACCTGCTGGTTGCGCGACGGCACCGGCAGCGTCCCGTCGCCGGGGCCGAGCACCCAGTCCGGGTGCGCGCGGTAGAGATCGGAGTCCGGGTTGACCATCTCGGGCTCCACCCAGAAGCCGAACTCCATGCCGAGACCGGTGACGTGCTCGATCAACGGCGAAAGACCGGCCGGCCACACCCCCTCGTCCACATACCAGTCACCGAGTCCGGCCTTGTCGTCGCGGCGGTGGCGGAACCAGCCGTCGTCCAGCACGAAACGTTCCACGCCAACACGTGCGGCCACGTCGGCGAGCCCGCGCAGCCGCGCGAGATCGTGGTCGAAGTAGACCGCCTCCCACGTGTTCAGCACCACCGGACGCGGCCGCACCGGATGGGACGGGCGCGCCCGCAGCCAACCGTGGAACGCCGCGCTGATGCCGTCGATACCCGCCGCCGAGTACGCCGCGTACAGCCACGGGGACTCATACGTCTCCCCCGCAGCCAGGATCACCTCGCCGGAGGACAGCAGCTCGCCGCCGCCGAGGACGCCCCGGCCCTCGTGCACCCGCTCGGCATACGTCACGTGGTTGCCGCTCCACGCGACGTGCACGGCCCACACCTCGCCGGTGCGGAAGCCGAAACCGTTGGCACCTGCCAGGATCGCGGGTGTCGCGTCGTGACCAGTGCGGCCGCGCCGGTTCTCCCTGACCCACGAGCCCATGTCGAAATGCCGCCGCTGGGGATGTTTCTCGCGGACCCAGCGGCCCGTCAGATCCAGCAGCTCGGTACCGGAAGCGCCGCCTCCAGACCGTCCACTATGTACGGCTCGGCACCGGTGTTGGTCACCGCGTGCCGGAGCCGCGCGACACCGGACGGCGTCAACTCCACAGTGGACACAACCCGAAGACTGTCACCCTCGAGCACGAACTCCGTCTCGGCGGCCGAGGTCGGCGCCAGCGAGGGCAGCCAGCCCGCGCCCGACCGGTGCCCACGTAACCCAGGTCGGCCCGGGTAGCCAGCGCGGGCCGATGGCAGCAGCGCGATCGGCACCGGCACCCCTGGTGCGTTGGCCTGGAGCGGCGACACCACACCGTCGGCGAGCACCGTCAGGTCCTCTTCGGACAGTTCGCCCAGCGGCGCGCCCCAGTGGACGACCGAAGGCGACTCGCGGGCGTCGATGACCATGCTGACCGTCTCGGCACGGAGATGCACAATCATCCCTTGGTGGCTCCCAACGTCAGACCGGCACGCAAGTGCCGTTGCAGCACGAAGAAGATCACGAGCGTGGGAATCGCGACGATCACCGAACCGGCGGACAGCAGGTTGTAGTCGGTGAAGAACTGGCCGCGCAGGTTCTGCAGCGAGCTGGTCACCGGGAACTTGTCACCGGTCCGCATGAACGCGACCGCCCAGAAGAAGTCGTTGTACACCCAGGTGATCTGCAGAGTCGCGAGCGCGGCGAGCGCCGGCCGGCACAGCGGCAGCACGACCTGCCAGAACTGCCGGACCACGCCGGCGCCGTCGACCAGCGCCGCCTCGGTCATCTCCTTCGGGATGGTCTTCATGTAGTTGCTCAGCACGAACGTGCAGAAGCCGGTCTGGAACGCGATGTTCACGGCGATCACGGCGTAGTACGTGTCGTACAGCGTGCCGGAGTCACTGAACCAGTACGGCACCTCGATGTTGAGGAACATCCGGAACAGCGGCACCAGCAACGCCTGCTGTGGCAACAGGTTCGCGGCCGTGAACACCGCGAGCAGCAGCAGGTTGAACTTGAAGCTGAAGCGCGCCAACACGAACGCGGCACACGACGCCAGCAGCAGGGTGATCACCACGGACGGGATGGTGATGACCGCCGAGTTGTAGAACGTCCGGCCGAAGTTGCCGCGCGTCCACGCCTCGACGTAGTTGTCCAGCGTGAAGCCGCCGAACGAGAAGTAGCCGTGCGTCGAGGTGAAGTCGTAGTCCCGCAACGAGTTGTAGACCGCCCACGCCACGGGGAACAGCCAGCCGACCGCCATCACGGTCAGGAACACCCGCAGCACCACTCGCGCCGGGCGGCGCGAGCGACCCTGCCCAACGACCGTCATCGCTGCTCCCGCATCACCTGGATCAGGTAGATCGCGATGAACACAGTCGAGATCGCGATCATGATGGTGGCCAGCGCGGAACCGAAGCCGACCCGGCTCGCCTCGCCGATCACGTTCTGTGTCACCAGTGTGGAGATCAGCTCGAGGCCGTTGCGGCCCTTGTTGATCACCCAGACGATGTCGAACGCGCGGAGCGACTCGATCACCGTGATCACCAGGATGATGATGTTCACCGGCCGCATCACGGGCCAGATGACCTGCACGAACGTCCGCACCTCACCCGCGCCGTCCACGGCCGCCGCCTCGCGCAGCGCCGGGTCGACCGCCTTCAGGCCAGCCAGGTACAGCAGCATGATGTACCCGGTGTGCCGCCAGCCGGCCGCCACCAGCACCGCCCACAGGTTGATGTCCGGGTCACCGAACCAGTCGACCTCCGTGCCCAGCACGGTGTTCAGCAGGCCCTGGTCCCGCGAGTAGATGAGCTGCCAGATGAAGCCGATCAGCGCGAGCGACAGCACCACCGGCAGGAAGAAGATGCTCTGGTAGATCTTGCTGCCGCGCAGTTCCCGGTCGAGCAGCGCCGCGAGGAAGATGCCCAGCAGCGTCGGCCCGAAGAAGAACACCACCAGCCACACCAGGTTGTGCCGCATGGCCGGCTCGAACGGCGGGTAGTTCGTCGCGAGGTCGACGTAGTTCTGCCCGCCGATGAAGTTGATGTCGCCGAGGTCGCCGATGCCGTTCCAGTCCGAGAAGGACAGCAGCACGGTCGCGATGGCCGGCAACCACACGAGCCCGACCACGACGAGCGCCGGGATCGTCACCATCAGCACCACGACGACCTTGTCCGTGGTCGTGAGTAGGCGGGCATGGCGAGACCGGGGCGCGCGGCGGACCGCGCGCTCCGGCCGGGTCATCAGGTCAGCCACCGAAGATCGTGTTCTTCTGGTCCTCGATGCTCTTGGTCAACCCGTCGACATCGTTGGGGTTGCGGATGAACTCCTGCAGCGACGGGATCATCACCGTCGACGCGAAGTCGGGACGGGTGTCGCGGTCGAGGAACTGCGAGATCGACTTGGCGTTGCCGACCAGGTCCGCGCTCTTCTGCTGCAACGCGTTGTAGCCGCTGGTGTTCGCGTCGTTGTGCGCGCCGACGTTGTTGGGGTCGAGCTTGAGGTAGGCGTCCTCCGCCTTCGCGGAGCCGAGGTAGCGCAGCAGGTCCTTGGCGCCGCTCTCGTTGCGTGGCCGCGGCGCCATCATGAACCCGTCGATGGGCGCCTCGACGACGTCACTCCCGATCGCCGAGTCGATCTCGGGGAACGGGAAGAAGTCGAGGTCGTCGCGGTCGGCGCCCTCCGGGAACTGCTGGCCGACGAACATGCCCAGCGTGTACATCCCGGACTGCTTGTTCAGCAGCGACTGCGCGGCGTCCTGCCACGTGCGGCCGAGCGCGTCCGGCTGGTGGTAGGGCAACAACCCGCGCCACGTGTCGAAGACCGTCTTGACCTCGGTGGAGTTCCACGCCTTCTCCCCCGCCATCAGCGCGCGGTGGAACTCGTAGCCGTTGATGCGGAGGTTCAGGTAGTCGAACGTGCCCATGGCGGGCCAGCCGTCGGAGTCGCCGAACGCCAGCGGCACCAGGCCGTCGGTCTGCATCTGCTTGGAGAGCGCGGTGAACTCGTCCATCGTCTTCGGCGCCTCGTAGCCGCGCTCCTGCCACAGGCTCTTCCGGTAGAAGATGGCCCACGGGTAGTAGTACAGCGGCACGAAGTACTGCTTGCCGTCCTTGCCGGTGGACTGCGTCTTCATGGCCTCGGAGTAGCCGCCGCCGATGTCGGTCCACACGTCGCTGACGTCGCCGATCAGCCCCTTCTCCGCGAAGAACTGCATGCGGTAGCCGGCGAACCAGCCGAACACGTCGTCCGGGCCACCCTGCAGGTAGTTGTTGATGTTCTCCTGGAAGGAGTTGTGGTCCACCGTGTTGATCGACACGGCGCCGGAGAAACCGTCCATCATGGACTTGATGGCCTTCTTCGGCACGTCGTCGGACCAGTTCGACCCGAACTTCACCGCGCCGCCACCGCCGCCGCTGTCCTCGCCGCAACCGGCGATCGTGGGCAGCCCGGCCAGCGCGCCGGCGCCGAGCATCCCCTTCAGCACCGTGCGCCGCCGGATCGCCATGGCGGAGATGCCGCCTGCACCGTACGTACGAGGGCTCATCATTGTGCGCCTCCTCATGGGACCGGCGTGGAACTCAACACTTGCGAACGTGACCTCTCAGAATCGAAACCTTTGCGGGCCGCAGGCAGGGCTGTCAAGGGTCCGACCGGAAACCGGTGGTAGTTTCGTGACATACCCGGTCAAACGGGTCACCCTCCGCATAGGTCAGACCTCTGCGTGCGACGGACACTCTTGTCCTCGCCCCGCCTGCGGCGATATGGTCTGGACCACTTACCACTCTTCGCCGTCCGGGCCGGACGGTGGGGCATCGGTCCCGGTGTTCACCGCACACCGGGGTCGGCCGGTGCGGTGGAGGGCGAGGTCACCGCCTTCGTCCTCCACCGCGACCCGGTCCTTCGCGCGGTTCGCGCACACCTCCGCCCCCATTCGGACATCGCCTGCCCACTTCCCGTGCCGTGCGCACATATGTCAACATGGTTCGCGCGCAGGATCCGATCAGACGTCGGATCAACAGGCGTCCTGCTCGCGGCAGTACGAGGATCGACCCCAGGAAGCGGCCGGTGAGGGCTGCAGCTCGGGGTGGCGTGGTTGGCGTCTGTGGATGTGCGAATGAGTCGGTTTATGATTGAACAAGCCATCGACTCGGGGGTGCCCTACCGATTGGGAGAGGCAATGCTGGCAGCGGAAAGGCAAGCTCGGATCGTCGAGGAGATCCACCGGCGGGGCGCGGTTCGGGTGATCGAGTTCGCGCAGATGCTGGGTGTCTCCGACATGACGATCCGGCGGGATCTGGACGCGCTCGCACAACAGGGGCTGCTGGACAAGGTGCACGGGGGCGCGACCCGCAACAGGTCGGCGAGCACCGAGGAGCCCGGGTTCGAGGCGAAGTCGTCGCGACAGCAGCCGGAGAAGGAGGCGATCGCGATCGCCGCGGCCGAGCTCGTCTCGCCGGGCACCGCGGTCGGGCTGTCCGCCGGCACCACGACGTGGGCGCTCGCGCACGTGCTGCGTGCGGTGGACGGGCTCACGATCGTCACGAACTCGATGCGCATCGCGGACGTGCTGCACGCGCCGCCCCGCACGGACCAGAACGTGGTGGTGGTCGGCGGTGTCCGCACGCCGTCGGACGCGCTCGTCGGCCCGATCGCCGTGTCCGCGCTGGGGCAGTTGCACCTCGACATCGTGTTCCTCGGCGTGCACGGCATGGCCGAGACCGCGGGTTACACCACGCCCAACCTGCTCGAGGCCGACACCGACCGGGCGCTGGTCGCGGCCGGGCGGCGGCTCGTGGTGCTCGCCGACCACACGAAGTGGGGCACGGTCGGGCTGTCCACGATCGCCCGCCTGTCCGACGCGGACGTGGTGATCTCCGACGAGGGACTGCCGCCGGACGGCCGCGCGGCGCTCGCCGAACACGTCGACGACGTGCGACTGGTGCCAGTCGGCGACGGTGCCCGGTGAAGCGCGCAGCGCTCGCCGAACACGTCGACGACGTGCGACTGGTGCCGGTCGGCGACGGTGCCCGGTGAAGCGCACCGAGTCCCACCTCGCCGACGGCCGCGAGATCATCTACTTCGGCGGCGGTGTCCGGTGAAGCGCACCAAGTCCCACCTCGCCGACGGCCGCGAGATCGTCTACTTCGACCACGACTCCGCGCCAGAGCGCACCCTGCTCGACCGGCGCGAGCTGGACCCGGTGTCGACCGCGTCGCAGATGCGGCACGACCCGGTGCTCGACGAGTGGGTCATCCTCGCCACCCACAGGCAGAACCGCACCTACTTCCCGCCGCCGACCGACTGTCCACTGTGTCCGTCCACAGTGGACCGGTACACGGAGGTGCCGTCGTCCGACTACGACGTGGTGGTGTTCGAGAACCGCTTCCCGTCGCTGTCGATGAACGCGGTCGGCGTCGACTCGCCCCGCCTGCCGCCGCTGGTGGACCAGGCGCCGGGGGTCGGCCGGTGCGAGGTCGTGTGCTTCACGAGCGACCACCAGGCGGCGTTCGCGACGCTGAAACCGGACCAGGCGCGGCTCGTCGTCGACGCGTGGGCCGACCGGACGGCCGCGCTGTCGGCGCTGCCGGGGGTCGCGCAGGTGTTCCCGTTCGAGAACCGGGGCGCCGCGATCGGGGTGACGCTGGAGCATCCGCACGGGCAGATCTACGCCTATCCCTTCGTCACACCAAAAAGCCGGCAGATGCTGGGCAACGCGGCACGCCACTTCGCCGGGACGGGCAACAACCTGTTCGCCGACGTGCTCGCCGGTGAGCGGGACTCCGGCGCGCGCGTGGTCGCGTCGTCCGCGCACTGGACGGCGTTCGTCCCGTCCGCGACCCGCTGGCCGGTCGAGGTGCACGTGTACCCGCACCGGCGCGTGTTGGACCTCCCGTCACTGACCGACGCCGAACGCGACGACTTCGCTGAGGTGTACCTCGACGTGCTGCGGCGCATGGACGGGTTGTACGCACAACCGTTGCCCTACGTCGCGGCGTGGCATCAGGCGCCGGTGTCGGATCCGCTGCGGGAGCACGCGTACCTGCATCTGCAGGTGTCGTCGGTCCAACGGTCCGCGGACAAGCTGAAGTACCTTGCCGGCTCGGAGACCGGCATGGGCGCGTTCATCACGGACGTGCTGCCGGAGGACGTGGCTGAGCGACTACGCGCGGTGGACCGCCCGGTGGGGCCGTCAGCCGGTCACCGTCGACTCGAGTAGGCGGTCCGAGCCTGCCGGTTGGCCGCCGTTCGCGTCGGCGTTCGAGGTGGTCAGCCAGATCGACGACTCGCCGGGGACCGGGACCACCGCGCGAATGCGGCCGTAGGTGCCCTGGAAGTGCGGCGCGATCTCACCCGCCTCGGTGCCGTTCAGCTCGATCCGCCACAGGCGCTGTCCTCGGAGCGCACCCATGAACGCCGTGTCGCCCACGATCGCGAGCCCGCTCGGCGACGCCTCTGCCGTCGTCCACGTCGCCTTCGGGTTCGTGTACCGCGGGTCGCCGCAGCTGCCCTCGCACACCGGCCACCCGTAGTTGTTGCCCGACTCGATCAGGTTCAGCTCGTCGTAGGTGTTCTGGCCGAGTTCCGCCGACCACAGCCGGCCCGCCGAGTCCCACGCCAGCCCCTGCGGGTTGCGGTGCCCGAGGCTGTACACGAGTGTCCCGAACGGGTTGCCCGGCGCCGGCGCACCGTCCGTCGTGAACCGCAGGATCTTGCCGTTCAGCGAGTCCGGGTTCTGCGCGTTGCCGGTGTTCTGCGCGTCGCCGGCGGTCGCGTACAGGTAGCCGTCCGGGCCGAACGCCAGCCGGCCGCCGTTGTGGTAGCGGTTCTTCTGGATGCCCTGGACGATCGGCGTGTAGCCGGACAGGGCCGAGCCGTCGAAGGTCATCTTCGCGACACGGTTGCCGTCCGACGAGGTGTGCATGAAGTAGACGGACCGGTCGGACTCCCAGTCGGGTGACACGGCGACGCCCATCAGACCGCCCTCGCCACCGGTGCCCTCAGTCTCGGGCACCACGCCGACATCGGTCTTCTCCCCCGATCTCGTCACCAGCCACACATGGAAGTCGTCCCGCTGGGTGACCAGCGCGGACTGTCCGTCGGGCAGCCACGAGACAGCCCACGGCACCGACATGCCGCCGGCCACCTCCGTCGGATCACCTGGCACACCGAACAGGCCCCCGGCCTGGGCAACTCCACCCGTCACCACACCGGCCACCAGGGCCGTGGTCACAGTGAGTACGCGGAAATGCATGACACTCCTCTCGCAACGTCGCGAAACGGTCACTCTGTGCTGAATGTACCGATCGAAGGTCTAGACCAAAACCCCTCGGTCATAACCGATTTCTCTCAACGGATAACCACGAGTGCTTTGACCTGCGCCGAGCCGGTTGAGAGAGTCGACACATGAAACCCGGCGCAACGACGGGCGGGTCTCCTCTGGAACTGCAGGTGCGCTCGGCGGTCGCCGCGCACCGCAACGACCGGGGAGCACTGCTGCCGATCCTGCACGACATCCAGGCCGCGTTCGGCTACGTCGACCCGGCGGTCGTGCCGATCCTCGCCGAGGCGCTGAACCTCTCGCGGGCCGACGTGCACGGCGTGCTCACCTTCTACCACGACTTCCGCACGCAGGCGGCGGCCGGCACACACGTGCGGATCTGCCGCGCGGAGGCGTGTCAGGCGGTCGGCGCGGAGGACCTCGTGGCGCACGCGAAGGCTCGGCTGGGCACCGACGTCGGCGGCACGTCGCCGGACCGGTCGGCGACCCTGGACGAGGTGTTCTGTTTCGGCAACTGCGCGCTCGGGCCGACCGTCGAGATCAACGGCAGGGTCTCCGGACGCGTGACCCCCACGCGGTTCGACTCGCTGATGGCGGCCGATGGAGCGCGGACATGACAGTGACGGTGTACGTACCCCGGGACTCCGCCGCGCGGTCCGTCGGCGCGGACGAGGTCGCGGTCGCGTTGACCACCGCCGCTGCCGCCGCCGGTCGCGAGATCCGGTTGGTGCGCAACGGTTCCCGCGGCATGCTGTGGCTCGAGCCGCTCGTCGAGGTGGCGACCGAGCGCGGCCGCGTCGCGTACGGCCCCGTCCAGCCGGACGACGTCGACGGCCTGGTCGCGGCCGGCATGCTCGACGGCGCGGAGACCGACCACAGCCTCGGCCGCACCGACGACCACGAGTGGCTGCGCGACCAGCGCCGCATCACGTTCGGCCGCGTCGGCGTCATCGATCCCCTGTCCGCCAAGGACTACGAGGCGCACGGCGGCATGCGGGGCCTGCGCAAGGCGCTCGACCTGACGCCGGAGCAGGTCGTCGAGGAGGTCACCGAGTCCGGGCTGCGTGGCCGGGGCGGCGCGGGCTTCCCCGCCGGCATCAAGTGGAAGACCGTGCTCGGCGCGCGGGCGGACGTGAAGTTCGTGTGCTGCAACGCGGACGAGGGCGACTCCGGCACGTTCGCCGACCGGATGCTGATGGAGGGCGACCCGTTCACCCTGATCGAGGGCATGACGATCGCCGCGTACGCGGCCGGCGCCACCGAGGGCTTCATCTACATCCGCTCCGAGTACCCCGACGCGATCGCCACGATGCGGCGCGCGATCGACATCGCCTATGCCCACAACTGGCTCGGCGAGTCGATTCTCGGCACGGCGCTCAAGTTCGATTTGGACGTGCGGGTCGGCGCCGGCGCGTACATCTGCGGCGAGGAGACCTCCATGCTGGAGAGTCTCGAGGGCAAGCGCGGCATGGTCCGCGCGAAGCCGCCGATCCCCGCGCTGGAAGGACTGTTCGGCCGCCCGACCGTGGTCAACAACGTGCTCACGCTCGGCTCGGTGCCGATGATCCTGGCCGACGGCGCCGCCACGTTCCAGGGCTTCGGCGTCGGCCGATCCCGTGGCACGCAGGTGTTCCAGCTCGGCGGCAACGTCGCGCGCGGCGGCATCGTCGAGGCGCCGTTCGGCATCACGCTGAACGAGCTGGTCAACGGCTACGGCGGCGGCACCCGCACCGGACGGCCGATCCGCGCGGTGCAGGTCGGCGGCCCGCTCGGCGCGTACCTGCCGGTCGAGCGGTTCGACCTGAAGATGGACTACGAGGAGTTCGCCGCGGCGGGCGCGATGGTCGGCCACGGCGGCATCGTGGTGTTCGACGACACCGTCGACATGTCCGCGATGGCCCGCTTCGCCATGGAGTTCTGCGCCGTGGAGTCGTGCGGCAAGTGCACGCCGTGCCGGGTCGGCGCGGTCCGCGGCAAGGAGACCATCGACAAGATCCGCGCCGGGACCGACGTCGAGGAGAACCTGGTGCTGCTCGAGGACCTGTGCGAGCTGATGACCGACGGCTCGCTGTGCGCGATGGGTGGGCTGACCCCCATGCCCGTCCGCAGTGCCATCAAGCACTTCCCGGCGGACTTCCACCGAAGTACGCCGTTGCCCATGCCCGCTGTGCGGAGCCTGCGGAGCACACCATCGGACACAGCCGGACGGAGCCAGTCATGAGCCTCCTCAAAGAGCCCGACTTCGGTACGCCCGAGCGTGCGGGCGCGGCCACCGTCGACGTCGAGATCGACGGCATCGATGTGCGGGTGCCCGAGGGCACGTCGGTGATGCGGGCGGCCGCACTGGCGGGCGTCGAGGTGCCGAAGCTGTGCGCGACCGACTCGCTCGAGGCGTTCGGCTCGTGCCGGCTGTGTCTGGTCGAGGTGGCCGGTATGAAGGGCACGCCGGCCTCGTGCACCACGCCGGTGCGGTCCGGCATGACCGTGCGGACCCAGACGCCCAAGCTGGCGAAGCTGCGGCGCGGCGTCATGGAGCTGTACATCTCCGACCACCCGCTGGACTGCCTCACCTGTTCGGCAAACGGTGACTGCGAGCTGCAGGACATGTCCGGCGTGGTCGGGCTGCGCGAGGTCCGCTACGGCGTCGGCGAAGGCGAGAACCACCTCGACGCACCGACGGACTCCTCCAACCCGTACTTCGACTTCGACGCCAGCAAGTGCATCGTCTGCTCGCGCTGTGTGCGGGCCTGCGACGAGGTGCAGGGCACGTTCGCACTGACCATCGACGGCCGCGGCTTCGACTCGAAGGTCTCCGCGGGCGGCAACCTGTTCATGGACTCCGAGTGCGTGTCCTGCGGCGCCTGCGTGCAGGCCTGCCCGACGGCGACGCTCGAGGAGAAGACCGTCGTCGACCTCGGCATGCCGAACCGTTCGGTGATCACCACGTGCGCGTACTGCGGCGTCGGCTGCTCGTTCAAGGCCGAGCTGCGTGGCGACGAGCTGGTCAGGATGGTGCCGTACAAGGACGGCGGCGCGAACGAGGGCCATAGCTGCGTGAAGGGCCGCTTCGCATTCGGTTACGCGACGCACCCGGACCGGCAGATGAAACCCCTGGTGCGCGAGAAGATCACCGACGAGTGGCGCGAGGTCTCCTGGGCGGAGGCCATCGGGACGGTCGCGACGACGCTGCGCGACATCCAGGAGCGGCACGGCGCCACGTCGATCGGCGGCATCACGTCGTCGCGCTGCACCAACGAAGAGGTCTACGTGGTGCAGAAGATGGTGCGCGCCGCGTTCGGCAACAACAACGTCGACACCTGCGCGCGCGTCTGCCACTCCCCCACCGGCTACGGCCTCAAGCAGACCTTCGGCACGTCCGCCGGCACGCAGGACTTCAAGTCGGTGGACAAGTCCGACGTGATCATCGTGATCGGCGCCAACCCGACCGACGCGCACCCGGTGTTCGCGTCCCGGATGAAGCGGCGGCTGCGTCAGGGCGCGAAGCTGATCGTGCTCGATCCGCGCAAGATCGACCTGGTGCGTTCGCCACACATCGAGGCGGAGTTCCACCTGCCGCTCGCGCCGGGCACCAACGTGGCGATGATCAACTCGTTCTCGCACGTCATCGTCACCGAGGGCCTCGTGGACGACGAGTTCATCGCGGAGCGGTGCGAGGACTTCGACGAGTGGGCCTCGTTCATCGCGCTGCCGGAGAACTCGCCGGAGGCGCTCGCTGAGATCACCGGGGTGCCGGCGGAGGACGTGCGGGCGGCGGCGCGGCTGTACGCGACCGGCGGCAACGCGGCGATCTACTACGGCCTCGGCGTCACCGAGCCCAGCCAGGGCTCGACGATGGTCATGGGCATGGCGAACCTCGCGATGGCCACCGGCAACATCGGCCGGGACGGCGTCGGCGTGAACCCGTTGCGCGGGCAGAACAACGTGCAGGGTTCGTGTGACATGGGCTCGTTCCCACACGAGCTGCCGGGCTACCGGCACGTGGCGGACGAGAGCGTGCGCGACATCTACCAGGAGCTGTGGGGCACGCCGATCCTGCCGGAGCCGGGCCTGCGGATCCCGAACATGTTCGACGCGGCCATCGACGGCACGTTCCGCGCCCTGTACGTGCAGGGTGAGGACATCGCGCAGTCCGACCCGAACACCAAGCACGTGTTCGCCGCGCTGGCGGCGCTCGAGCTGGTCGTCGTGCAGGACCTGTTCCTGAACGAGACGTCGAAGTTCGCGCACGTGTTCCTGCCCGGCACGTCGTTCCTGGAGAAGGACGGCACGTTCACCAACGCGGAGCGGCGGATCAACCGGGTGCGCCCGGTGATGAAGCCGAAGACCGGCAAGCACGAGTGGGAGATCGTCGCGGACATCGCGCAGGCGATGGGTTATCCGATGCACTACGACACGACGAGCCAGATCATGGACGAGATCGCGTTGACCACGCCCACGTTCTCCGGGGTGTCGTTCGAGCTGCTCGACCGGGTCGGCAGCGTGCAGTGGCCGTGCAACGACGCCGCGCCGCTCGGCACGCCGATCATGCACGAGGAGGAGTTCGTGCGCGGCAAGGGCCGGTTCATGCCGACGAACTACGTGCCGACGAAGGAACGCAGCACGCGCAAGTACCCGTTGATCCTGACCACCGGGCGGATCCTGTCGCAGTACAACGTCGGCGCCCAGACGCGGCGGACCGCCAACGTCGTGTGGCATCCGGAGGACACCCTGGAGATACATCCGCACGACGCGGAGGTGCGCGGCATCAACGACGGTGACCGGGTGACGCTCGGGTCGCGGGTCGGCCAGACCTCGCTGCACGCGCGCATCTCGGACCGCATGCCCGTCGGGGTCGTGTACACGACGTTCCACCACCCGGTGACGGGCGCGAACGTGGTGACCACCGAACACTCCGACTGGGCGACGAACTGCCCGGAGTACAAGGTGACGGCCGTACAGGTGGGGCTGCTGTCCGCTCAGACCGAGGCGCGGGCCTCACAGGCCGCGGTACCGGTGGCAGGATCGTGAGCGGGGGGCTGCCGCCGCACGTGCGGCTGGCGAACGAGATCGCGATCCAGTTCACGCACCTGTCGCGCGCGGACGCGGAGTCTCGGATCGCGAAGCACCTGCACGACTTCTGGGAGCCGAGAATGGTGCGTGCGCTGCTGGCACACATCGACACGGGCGGCGCCGACCTCGACCCGCTGGCAGCGGCTGCGGCGGAGCAGCTACGGCAACCGGCCTGATCGCTGGCAGCGCAACCAGTCAGCGATCCCGCCATGCGAGCGGCGAGAGCGTCAGCGCCGCCGCCGCGATCTTGCGGCCGGTCTCGGTCTTGATGCTCGTGCGTGCCGACTCGATCCACCCATCGACGCGGCGCACGCCGATGTCCCGGTACTCGACGGCCTGCAACAGCATTTCGAGCTTGTCGGCGTCCTTGGCGCACACCGCCTCCGGTGACTCCTGCGCCTCGTACTCGTCGACCGCAGCGCGGATGACGTCGCGCGACCGATCGGGCATCCTCGCCGTCTGGTCGGCGGTGATCTGGCGTGGGTCGGGCTTGGTCAGATAGCCGCTCACGGTATGTGGCAGGTCGCCCGTCCGCGTCTCCTGCGTGTCGTGCCACAACGCCAGGAACGATGCCCGCTCGGGAGCCGCACCTTCCTCGGCGGCGATGATCGCGGCAAGCTGCGCGACCCGCATGCTGTGTTCCGCGACCGACTCGGGATCACGTACACCCGCGTGCCACCACCCGGCGCGACGGATTCGCTTGAGTACCCCCAGTTCGAAGCCGAAGGCAGCAAGCTCGGCGGCTTGATCTGACAACGTCGTGTCCTCTCTCAACGGTTGGCGATACGGAGTGCGTACTGAAGACCAGCCACTTGATCACGTCCGCTACGGGATAGACTGCCGCTCGACGCGAGCTTGTCCAACAACTCCGTGAGTCCTTTGTGGACACCAGAGCAGTCCCGTAGCAACGACGGTCGCGACGCGACGAGCGCGTGCAACGTGTACAGATTCAGCGGGAGATGAGCGGTGCTCGGATCGAGCCGGTTGGTGAGATGGTGGAGCAAGCGTGCCCCGGTCCACGATCGGGTGTCCTGATCGAGCATGAACTCGTCACTGTTCTGCTCATCGCTCAGCTCGCCGATCCAGTGCGCCCAATAGTTGAGGTTCGCAACCTCGGCCCGGGTGCCCGCCAACTGCCCGACGAAATCGTGAATCTGCGTGCTGTCTCCCGCCGAAGCCAGGGCGACCGACGCGGACCGTGCTTCGAGTAGACCGGTGATATCGCCATCCTGGACGGTCCGACGCCCTGCTCTACGCCACTCGTCGCGCAGCCAGCCCACCACCTGCTCGCGCCCGTCGAAACCCAGCAGGTACACCGCCTGTCGTCGTAACAGTGCCTCAGAACGACTGCCACGCTCGGCGACCGTCAGCAGATGATCAAAGAATCGCATCCGCTCCTCGATGGACAGCACCGGGTGGGACGCGACCGGACCACGCCGAGGAACCTTCGAGGTGAACTCCCGCAACTGCTGTGGCAGCTTGTGCACGATGGGCCACATGATCAGGTTCGTTGTCGTGCGGCGATGCACATTCGCTGCCAGCGGGTGCATGGCGACGTCAACGACCGTGCTCCCTCCGGTGATGGCCGCGGACAAGACCTGATCCGCCTCGACCGCTTCGGTGAGGTGTCGACGCGTCGATGCTGGGGCGCCCAACCGGGACAGTCGGGTCGACAACCGCAAGAAGTCCCCAGCGCTTGTCGCAGCGAGCGGGCGACGCCCCGACTCCCACCCCTGAACCGTCGTCACGTCCACGGCGACGGCCTCGGCGAGCCGCTCCTGCGTCAGCCCCGCCGACTGCCTCGCCAACTTGAGCACGAACCCGGACACGATGCCGATCGAGCGGCAACCCTGACCACCGGTCAGCGTTCCCGGTCCAGGTCTCATCAAGCGCTCCCACGTCGGTCGGTCTGTCGGTGACCGCACTCGCACTGCCGGTCAGTTCTGCTGGGTGCCATCCGATCGTAGCGTTCCTCCTCGACAGCGCCGACCGCCTATGACCAGGTCAAACGACGACGGGAAGACAGATGCGCCGAGCAGGACAAGTAGCCGATTCGCCGATGGCCACAACACTGAACAGGTGGCGACACATCGCGCGGTTCCTGTGGGTCGACGCGGCGACTGGTCGGGTCGACGACGACTATGTCGGCTGGCACTTCGCGAACAAGCGCGTGAGTCGGCCAGCTACGGAGGTGGCCGCGGCCTGCGACGAGTGGGCGGACTTCTTTGAATGGCGCTTGGCACAGCGGGCCGCCGAACTGGCTGACGACCGCGTCAAGCGCCACCTTGTGGAGAAATGGACCGACAGCATGGCCTACTGCTGCCGACGGTCGGCCACGCGGGCCAAGGGTGATGACCCCGGCGAGTGGGTTCCCCAACACGAGCGCCGCCCAGACCTTGACGCGGAGGGCCGCGCGATCGCGGACGAGATCGTCGCGCGCCTGGACGAACAGCAGCCCTCGCGCCCGGGGTGACCATGGTCGTCGGCGCTGGTTGGTCGGCGCTGGTTGACTGTGGGCAGACACCCGGCGATCCCGAGGAGCTGGCCCATGGCGTTCCCGTCCGACCTGGAGATCGCGCGTGGCGCGAAGCTCAAGCCCATCGACGACATCGCGGCCGACATGGGGCTGCCGCCGCGGTTGTTGGAGCCCTACGGGCGCGACGTGATGAAGATCGGGCTCGGCGCGATTGAGGAGTTGGCCGGCGCGCCGCGCGCGAAGTATGTGCTGGTCAGCGCCATCACGCCGACGCCGCTCGGTGAGGGAAAGACCACCACGACGGTCGGGCTCGGGCAGGCCTTCAAGCACCTCGGGAAGCAGGCGACGGTCGCGATCCGGCAGCCGTCGATGGGGCCGACGCTCGGCATCAAGGGCGGCGCGGCCGGCGGCGGGTACAGCCAGGTCGTGCCGATGGAGCTGCTCAACCTGCACCTCACCGGCGACATGCACGCCGTGACCGCCGCGCACAACCTGCTCGCCGCGATGGTCGACAACCACCTGCACCAGGGCAACGCGCTCGGGCTCGACGTCAACGAGATCACGTGGCGCCGCGCGCTGGACATGAACGACCGCGCGTTGCGCAACATCGTCATCGGGCTCGGCGCGAAGGCGGACGGCGTCACGCGGCAGAGCGGGTTCGACATCACCGCCGCGTCCGAGGTGATGGCGGCGCTCGCGTTGACCACCGGCCTGGCCGACCTGCGAGCGCGGCTCGGCCGGATCGTCGTCGGCTACACGATCGGCGGCGAGCCGGTGACCGCGGAGCAGCTCGACACCGCGGGCGCGATGGCCGTGCTCCTGCGGGAGGCGATCAAGCCGAACCTGATGCAGACCATCGAGAACACGCCGGTCCTGGTCCACTGTGGACCGTTCGGCAACATCGCGACCGGCAACTCGTCGGTGGTGGCCGACCTGATCGGCCTGCGGACCGGCGATTACCTCATCACCGAGGCCGGGTTCGGCGCGGACATGGGCGCCGAGCGGTTCTTCAACATCAAGTGCCGGGTGTCCGGCGAGGCGCCGGACGCGGCCGTGCTGGTCGCGACGGTGCGGGCACTGAAGGCGCACTCCGGCAAGTTCAAGATCGTCGCCGGGCGGGACCTGCCGACCGAGCTGCTCGCCGAGAACCCGGACGACGTGCACGCCGGCGCCGCGAACCTGCGCAAGCAGATCGAGAACATCCGCATGCACGGGGTGTCGCCGGTGGTCGCGATCAACGCGTTCCCCACCGACCACCCCGCCGAGCACGCGGCCATCCGAGAGATCGCCGAGGAGATGGGCGCGCGGGTGGCGGTGAGCACGCACTTCACTGACGGTGGCGCCGGCGCGACCGAGCTGGCCGAGGCGGTGGCGGAGGCCGCGGCGGAGGCGACCGACTTCCAGTTCCTGTACCCGTCGTCGGCGCCGCTGCGGGAGAAGATCGAGACGATCGCGACCCGCGTGTACGGGGCGGACGGGGTCTCGTACGCGCCGGCGGCGGCGCGGCAGCTCGACCGGTTCGAGCGCAACGGTTTCGGCGAACTGCCGATCTGCATGGCGAAGACGCACCTGTCGATCTCGTCGGACCCCAAGCTGTCGGGCGCGCCGACCGGATGGACGCTGCCGGTGCGGGAGGTCCGCGCGTCCGTCGGCGCCGGCTTCGTGTACCCCATCTGCGGCGACATGCGAACCATGCCGGGCCTCGGCTCGTCGCCGGCCGCGACGCGCATCGACCTTGACGAACACGGCGAGATCGTCGGGTTGTCGTGATCTCCTTCCTCGACGAGGTAGCGGCACCCACCCCCGCGCCCGGCGGCGGCGCGGTGGCCGCGACGCGCATCGACCTTGACGAACACGGCGAGATCGTCGGGTTGTCGTGATCTCCTTCCTCGACGAGGTAGCGGCACCCACCCCCGCGCCCGGCGGCGGCGCGGTGGCCGCGACGCGCATCGACCTTGACGAACACGGCGAGATCGTCGGGTTGTCGTGATCTCCTTCCTCGACGAGGTGGCGGCACGCACCCCCGCGCCCGGCGGCGGCGCGGTGGCCGCGATGACCGCCGCGTCGGCCGCGGCGCTGGTGTCGATGGCGGCGAGGTTCAGCTCGGCGCCGGACGTCGCCGCCACCGGGGACGAGCTGCGTGCCCGCCTGGTGCGGCTCGCGGCCGACGACGCGGCGGCCTACTCGGCGGTGCTCGCCGCGACCGGCGCCGCCCGCCGCGCGGCGATGCTGCACGCGACCGAGGTGCCGCGCGAGATCGCCTCGGTCGCGGGCCAGGTCGCGGAGTTGGCCCGCGGTTTGGTGGCGGACGGCAACCCGCGGCTGCTCGGGGACGCGCGCGTTGCCGAGCTGGTGGCCGAGGCCGCCGGCCAGGCGGCAGGCGTGTTGGTGGACATCAATTCAGCGGAACAGGCCTGAACTGGGAGGGTCCGCCGCGCGATGTGGGAGTCAGCGTGTCAGGTAGGCCAGTTCTGTTTGCCACTTGGTGGGGTCTGGTTCTTGCTCCGGGTTTGTTAAGTACGACTCGAACAGGGCGTCCCACGCTTCGCCGGTCTTCGCCAGTGCTACACCGTTCGTCTCGGCCCACTTGGCCAGCTTCAGGTGTGAGTCGGCGATGGTGTCCGGGTGGCCTTCGTGCATGAGGACCACGTAGGTGCCTGCCGGCTTGGCTCCCGCCTGGACTCTGGTGTCGCCCGTTGTGGGTTGGGCCAGCGGGATGCCCACCTCAAGTTCGAACCGCTCCGCCATGCCGCCTATGACCCGGTGGCGGAAGAACACGGCACCGGCCGGCTCCCGGGTGGTGCCCAGCCAGCCGAGTAGTTCCGGGATCAGCGCGTTCACCTGCCCCCACTCGGTGAAGTTGGCTTTGATGGGGATCGACACGTAGGGCTGCTCCGCCCGGGTGTGCAGTGTTGGTTCCATACCAGTAGATACGAATCGGCGATGCGAAACTCATCGCGCGGGTAAGCCGAATCTCTCGAAGTCCGCCGCCAGGTCGAGGTGCGTGGTCATCTCGGTGATCAGGCCACCGGACATCTCCAGCACCACCAGCGCGAACGGGCTCCCGTCCGCGAGGTACTGGCCCAGCGCCGGACACCCGTTCACCGACGTCGGAACCACGCGCCCATCGCGGCACGGTGCGTCACTCGCCGCCAGGACCGACCCGATGACCGTTCGGCCGCGTAACCACCATTGGAACGGGGGCATCGAGGTGGTCGCGTCCTCGTGCAACAGCGCGGTCAGCGCCGCGACGTCGTAGCGGGTGAACGCGTCGACGTACCTGGCGAGCAGCTCCTCGTGGTCCGCGTCGAGCCGCTCGGCCGGCAGCGGGCGGGTGGCCAGCACCGCGCGAGCCCGCTGCAGCGCGCTGTTGACCGACGCCACCGTGGCATCCAACAGCTTGGCGACCTCGCCGGCCCGCCAGTGCAGCACGTCACGCAGGATCAGCACCGCCCGCTGCCTCGGCGACAGGTGCTGTAGCGCGGCCACGAACGCCAGCCGCACCGTCTCCCGCTGTGCCACCACCTCGGCCGGGTCGCACACGAGCGCCGTCGGCACCGGCTGCACCCACGTCGACGACGG
>Ga0193717_1000440_pt1 | contig 28552 bp, 30 predicted proteins | sample U2c2metaG_FD_145900 | JGI IMG/M metagenome (GOLD analysis project Ga0193717, IMG submission 145900) | Soil microbial communities from a riparian zone of the East river system, Colorado, United States - U2c2 | ecosystem: Environmental > Terrestrial > Soil > Riparian zone | place: USA: East River...
AGAGCACCTTGATCCGAGGACTCACCCCACCTCGCCGCGATCGCCGAGGCAGTACTGCACGACCGCCGGATCAAGGTGCTCTACCGCCGCTGGGAGGCGCCGCGCGAAGTCGAGCGCACCCTCTCGCCGTACGGACTCGTCCTCAAGAACGGCAGCTGGTACGTCGCGGCTTCGTCCTCCGGCAGCGAGATCCGGACCTATCGGGTCTCCAACATCCTCGACCTGACCGCGACCGAGGAGACCTTCACCCGGACTGCCGGGTTCGACCTGCCGAAGTACTGGCAGCAGCATCTCGACCAGTTCGAGGTACGCCGGTTCACCGGGCACGCGCTGGTCCGGATCGCGCCGTCACTCGTCCGACAGTTGGCCGATCTCTCCGCGCCCTTGTTGCTCAAGGCAATCACTGACGCCAAAGCGGAGCCGGCCGACGACGGCAGCATCACGGTCGAGGTCCCGATCGAGTCCGTCCCCAACGCGGCCACCCAACTGATCCGCTTCGCCGGCGACCTCGAAGTACTGGAACCTCCTGAGCTGCGGGCCGAACTGACCCGCCTCGCCCGCACCATCATCGAGCGCTACGAGTCCTGACCCAGCTTGCCGACGGACGAGCGACCGGCGTCGGCGCTGCGCTGGAGGAAGCCCGTGATCAGCTCGAGTTCCGCCGCGGTGTAGCCGGCGCAGACCTCGTCCATGGCGCTGTTCATGCCGCTGTAGAGGCGGTACACCTCCCGATTCCGATCCGGCAGCACCCTGATGCTGACGCTGCGCCGGTCGGCCGAGTGTCGATCCCGGGCGACCCAGCCGCCGCGTTCCAGCCGGTCGAGGATGCCGGTCAGGGTCGCCGGATGCAGGCCGACCTGGCGCGCGAGGGCGCTCGGCGTCAGCGGACCGTTCTGGGCGAGCACGTCCAAGCAGTCCAGGTCGATGTCCTTCAACGCCAGCTTGCCGCCGATCTGGTGGTTCAGCAGGGCGAGCTCGACCCGAAGGTCGCGCAGCGCGGCCTTGATCGCAGTACCGGCACGACGGCGCTGACGGAGGTCGTTAGGTTCTCTTGGTTCCATATATTATGATTCCCATACTATATGAGTTGCAGCTGACATGAAGGACGGTACCGGATGAAGATCACGGTTTTCGGGGCGACGGGCAGGATCGGCGGCGAGGTGGTGCGGCAGGCACTGGCGGCCGACCACAAGGTGTCGGCGGTGGTGCGCGAGTCTTCGCGGTTCGACCTCGAGCACCCGTCGCTGGAGGTGTTGCGGGTGTCGGGCCTGACCGACGCCGAGGTGCTGCGGCCCGCGCTGGACGGCAGTTCGGCGGTCATCTCCGGGGTCGGCGCGCGGGGTCGCAAGGACGGCCCGGTCGCCACGGACAGCACCCGCTCGATCCTCGCCGCGATGTCCGCGGCCGGGGTCCGGCGCATCGTCGCGGTCAGCGCGGCACCGCTCGGACCGGTTCCGGAGGGCGACAGTTTCCTCAACCGGCGGATCATCCTGCCGTTCTTCAGCGCCTTCGTCGCCGACGTGTACGCCGATCTGCGGGTGATGGAGTCCGACATCATGGCCAGCGGGCTCGAGTGGACGATCATCCGGCCGCCGAAACTGAACGACAAGCCGGAGACGGGCGAGTACCGGATCGCCATCGGCGGCAATGTCGCCCGCGGCTACTCCATCTCCCGGGCCGACGCCGCCCACCTGATGCTGGCCGCCCTCGACACCCCGGCGATGCTGAACCAGCCCGTCGGCGTGGCCTACTGATGCCCACCTTCGTCCGTTGGGTGAGCCTCTTGTTCTCCGGGCTGTTCGCCGGCTTCCTGCTCGGGGTGCTCGTCCTCGAGTTGTCCTTGCGGGACTACGGAGCCGCGGTCTACACCCAGGTGCGCCAGGTCGAACTCGACTCACTCGACACGCTGGCTTCAGTGACGTTGATCCCGGCGCTGGTCAGCACGCTGATCGTCGTTGTGTTCACGATGAGGGCCAGAGGCAACGACCGGTGGCTGGTGCTGGCGGCGTTCGCCTTGCTGGTGGTGGTGTTCGCCACCACGTTGGCGGTCAACCTGCCGATCAACGGCGATCAGGCCGACTGGTCGGTGCAGACTCCGCCGTCGGATTGGGCGAGTGTGCGTGATCACTGGCAGGTCGCCCATGCGATCCGCACCGTCGCGGCAGTGCTGGCGTTCGGCTCGTTGGTCGGAGCCACGATCGCCCGTACGGCGCAACGTCGTACTGGGATCGCCGGCGCGATCCGCCCCGTGGCTGAGGTTCGGTGACTCAGGGGCGGGTGCTGACGGTCCTCAGCAGGGTCTCGTGGGAGACGGCGTGACGGGTGTTGCCGCGGAAGCCGGTGATGGTGTGGGCCATCGTGAGCGAGTTGAGGAGGGCCTCTTCGACTGACTCCATGGCGGCCTGGAATACCGGGCGGAGGTCCCGCTCGGGCAGCGGCGGTCGGTCCGAGTTGGTGGCGAAGGCGATTGCGTAGTCACCGCTTCCCGGGGCGAAGTCCGAGCCGACGCGGCCCATCGCGAAGACCGCGCGTCGCGCGACGCGGCCCAGTTGCCTCGCATCCAGGGGCAGATCCGTCGCCACCACGATCATGCAGGAGTTGCCGCCTGGCTCTCCGACGGAGTCCGCCGGGATCGGGTTACCGAGGACTGTCAGGATGCCGGAGAAGTTGGACTGCACCAGCGCGCCGACGGTCCCGGCGCCCGCGTCACCCGGGACCACGCGGGACGAAGTACCGATGCCTGCTTTGAAGTCGAGGGCGGCTGTGCCGGTGCCCGCGCCGACGCAGCCCTCCGCGGGGAGGCCGGTTGAGGCTGATGAGAGCGCGTGGAAGACGTGGTCGGGGGTGATCGGGCGGCGGCGGATGTCGGAGAGGAAGCCGTCGTTGGTCTCGCCGACCACCGGGTTGAGGCTGGTCGCCGCTGGATCGAGGTCGAGCAGGTAGGTCAGCAAGGCGTCGGCGACGCGGAACACTGACAAGGTCCCGGTCAGCAGGATCGGGGTCTCGAGCACGCCCAGCTCGTCAATCTGCGTGGAGCCCACCAGCTTCCCGTATCCGTTGCCTACGGCAACTGCTGCCGGCAGGGTGGCCTGCCGCCCGCCTCCCGGGGCGGCGGCCTGGTCCGCGCCGCCCGCGGCTGCAGGGACGATCGCCGTCACGCCTCGCTCCCCGCCGCCCAGGGCGGTTGGGACGATTGCTGTTACGCCGGTGTGTAGGTCGGCGCCGTTGTCGATGGTTGTGTGGCCGACCCGGACGCCCGGTACGTCGGTGATCGCGTTGAGCGGGCCGGTGGGCAGGGTGCCGGGGATGATCCCCAGGTCGCGGATTCTCGCGGGCTTCTGCATGCCGACTATCGTCGGGCAGATGGTCGAGAAGTTGCAGCACGTCAACGGCCGGGTCTGGATTTATCCGCATGATCCCGACCCGGACGCGGTCAGAGCTTCGGTCTCGGTGATCGCGGATGACCGTGGCAGCGTGGTGATCGACGCGGGCAACAGTCCGGCGCATGCGCGGGAGATCCAGCGCGCGATCGCCGACCAGGGGCTGCCGGTGCCGCGCTGGCTCGTCTACACCCATCACCACTGGGATCACACCTGGGGCGCCTGCGAGTGGGACGACGTCGAGGTCGTCGCGCACGGGCAAGTCAGCCTCGGCCACAGCGGCGAGGGCCATGCACGGGCAAGACAACCTCAGCCACTGCGGCGAAAGCCCGCCTGACCCCTGGGGTCGTCTTGCCCGTACAGGACCGGGGTGGACCTCCGCTTCGTGGGGGGAAACCATGCGCCCGACTCGGTCGTCGCGGTGGTCCCGGACTCGGGCGTGATGCTGCTCGGCGAGCGTCACGCCTGGTACGTCGACGCTCACTCGGCGCCGCGCCGGCTGGCTGCCGCGTCCCAGGAGGCCGCCGGCGAAAGTCCGGCCACCGAGACCTGAGCGCGACCGCTCACCGGCCGACCTCTAGGCTGGGCGGGCGATGAAGACCTTTGACGAACTCTTCGCCGAGCTGGGCGAGAAGGCGCTGACCCGACCGGAGGGCTCCGGCACGGTGGCCGCGCTGGACGCCGGCGTGCACGCGATCGGCAAGAAGCTGGTCGAGGAGGCCGCCGAGTCCTGGATGGCCGCCGAGTACGAGGGCAAGGAGCGGGCCGCGGAGGAGCTGAGCCAGCTGCTCTACCACGCGCAGGTGATGATGCACGCGCTCGGCCTGAGCCTCGACGACGTGTACCGACATCTGTAGGAGCGACTTACAGATCACCGGTTCACATCTCACAGATTGGCCATTGCCATGCTGCGCGTCGCAGTACCGAACAAGGGCTCGCTGAGCGAGGCCGCCACCGAAATCCTGAGCGAGGCCGGCTACCGGCAGCGCCGGAGCACCAAAGACCTGTCCCTGACCGACCCGGACAACGGCGTCGAGTTCTACTACCTGCGCCCGCGCGACATCGCCGTGTACGTCGGCGAGGGCACGCTCGACGTCGGGATCTCGGGGCGCGACCTGGTGCTGGACTCGCACGCCGACGCCGACACCATCATGGAACTCGGCTTCGGCGGCTCGACCTTCCGGTTCGCCGGGCGGCCCGGTCTCGCGGAGTCGGTGAAGGACCTGGAAGGCAAACGGATCGCGACCTCGTTCGCCGGGATCCTCGGCGATCACCTGGCCGAGCACGGGGTCAAGGCCTCCGTGGTCCGGCTGGACGGCGCTGTCGAGTCCGCGGTCCAGCTCGGCGTCGCGGACGTGATCGCAGACGTCGTCGAGACCGGTACGACGTTGCGCCAGGCCGGGCTCGAGGTGTTCGGCGAGCCGATCGTCAGGTCCGAGGCGGTGCTGATCAAGCGCCACGGCGTGGAGCAGCCGGCCGGGCTGGAGCAGCTGGTCCGCCGGCTGGAAGGCGTCCTGGTCGCGCGCAACTACGTGATGATGGACTACGACATCCGCGCCGAGGCGGTGGAGGCCGCGAACGCGATCGCCCCCGGCCTGGAGTCGCCGACGGTCTCGCCGCTTCATCGGGAAGGCTGGGTCGCCGTCCGCGTGATGGTGCCCCGGGCCGAAGCGCAGCGGATCATGGACCAGCTGTGGGACATCGGCGGCCGGGCGATCCTGACCACCGACATCCACGCCTGCCGGATCTGAGTCCGCGATGACCGCCAAGGCGCTGTGGACCTTTCACCCGTGGATCGTGGCGATGATGTCGTGCGCGATGGGGTTGTCGCTGATCGCGATCTTCGGGGTGATCTGGTTCCGGCTGCCGGGTGAGTCGCGGGACACCTTCAGCCTGTTCCAGCGGCTCACGCTGCTGGCGTTCTTCGGTGCCGTGCTCTGGATCCTCTACCGGATGGCGACTGTCCGGGTCACGGCGTACGACGACGGCCTGCGGGTGCGGAACGTCTTCAAGTCCTACCGCTACGGCTGGGCCGAGGTGAAGGCGCTCCGCTTCCGCGCGGGCGATCCGTGGCTCCAGCTCTTCGATGCCGAAGGCAACCGCCTCGGCGTCCTCGCGGTTCAGGCCTCCGAGGGAGCCCGTGCCAGCCGCGCCGCGAAAGAGCTCGCCACCGTCGCCCGCACCCACGGCGCCGGCTAGACGCTGACCCTGAAGGTCGTGCTGTGCTCGTCGCCGGGCTTCAGCACGACCAGGTGGTCGCCGCTGCGGTAGGCGTCCGGTGGGCACGTCATCGGCTCGACCGCGAGCCCGACGCGGCCGATCGCATTCGCCGTATAGAGCTGCATCCACGGCGTATCGCTGCTGAGCACCGCCCTGTTCCCGCTCTCCGGATCGGTCAGGGTGACCAACCACGTCGCGGGCAGTCCGGTGAACGCGTTGTCGATGTCGAGATCCTGGATCTTCCGCGCCTTGCCGAAGTCGTACTGCGATCCCTCCACCGGACTGAGTCCCACCGGCGCCAGCCGATCCGGCGTCACCTCGAGCCAGCTCTGCGCGCTGAACTCCAGCTCGCACTCGTCGATCTTCCGCCCGACGGTGAGATAGGGATGCGTCCCATACCCGTACGGCGCATCGCCCGCGCCGACGTTCTTCGCTGTGGCGGTGACGGCCAACCCGGAGTCGGCGTCGAGCTGGTAGCGGATGGACAGCTCCAGTTGGTGCGGATACCCCGGCTGCCCGTGCAACCGGTGCGCCACCTCGACCACCGACTCGTCGATCCCGTCGTCGACGCGCTCCCAGTTGGCCCACCGGGTCAGCCCGTGGATCGCGTTCAGCCGGGCCGGCTCAGTCAGGTACAGCTGCTGCTCGACGCCGGCGAAGGTGTACTTGCCATCCGTGATCCGGTTCGGCCACGGGAACATGTGCTGCCCGATCCCCGCCCGCGCCGCCTCGTCCTCCCCGTACCCCACGACCACCTCGCGCTCGCCGTACGCGAGCCCGCGCAGCCCACCGCCGACACTCACCACGGTGCCGGCGTACTCTCCGGCACGAATTCCCCACTGCTCCCCGGACGGCAGAATTCTCATAGGTCCAATCCTGCCGGACGCCCGGAGCGGGCGGGTGGGATGTCCAGGGTTCCGGCCTCACGCAGCGAACACGAGAGTGTGGTGTGCAGTGGGGTGCGGGCAGGATCGCGCAGCAGCCGAACGAGGAGCGCGACCGCCTCACGGCCCATCTCGCGGCGCGGGATCGACAACTCGGTCAGGTCGGCGACGCCCGGGACCTCCGGAGTTCCGCTGAGCCCGACCAGGGAGAAGTCGGACGGGACCGACATCCCCTCGGCAGCCGCCGCCTCGCGGATCGCGACGGCCGCTCCTGAGCTCTCCACCACGAGCCCGGTCACGCCGGTCTCGCGAAGCCAGCGCAGCACCTCGCGCTCGTCGGCGAGGACGGTCGGTGCCGCGTCGGCCGATCCACCGAGCGCGGCCGTGTGCGCGACCAGCCGGGGGTTTCCCGCGGCTCCCTGCGCGAAACCGGCCCGTCGGCCGGGCACCGGCTCGTCCGGGGTGACTCCCTGGGTGATCAGGCCGATGGTGCTGTGTCCCAGTGCGGCGAGGCGGTCCACGATCGAGGCGGTGATGTCGACGTAGTCCGCGCCGGCCCAGGACGCCTCGACGCCGTCGATGCGCCGTTCGCCGACGAAGACGAACGGGTAGTTCTCCGACTGCAGCCGGCGGATCTGCTCGACCTTCTCGTCCCAGCCGAGCAGGATCCCTCCGTCGGCGAGCTGGAGGCCGTTCGCCCCGGTGGGGAACAGCGACCGTGCCCCGCTCTCGTCCTTCGCGGCGCAGAGCATCAGCAGGTTGTAGCCCGAGTCCTCGGCCGCCTCCTCGATCCCGACCAGGAACTCGTAGAAGAAGTCCTCCTGCAGCAGCGGGAACAGTCGCTGCCAGCTGAAGACACCGAGCAGCTTGTTCGCGCCGCGGGCCAGGTTCCTGGCGGCGATGTTGGGGGAGTAGCCCAGCTCCCGGATCGAGTCCAGGACCCGCAGGCGGGTCCGGTCACTGATCCGGATGTTGCCGTACTGGCGGTCGTTGATCACCGACGAGACGATGCCGACCGACACGCCCGCGTGCTTGGCCACATCGGCCTGGGTCGGGCGACGGGCCCCGCTGCCCGGGCCGGACGGCGCCGACGAAGTCATCCCCTCACCTCCGCAGCCGACCTCTTTAGACCGAGAGGCTACCCGCATTCACCCGCAGTGCCGCAACTGGTCGGGTTCTGGGCCTTGACCGCAATACGTAATGCGCCACTATCATCGGCCGGAGACACCTGCAGAAGGAGTACGAGTGACGGAGTACAAGGCTGACGTGGCGGTCATCGGCGGCGGGCTGGGGGGCGTGGCAGCGGCCCTGGCCGTGCTCGCCGCGGGACGGCGGGTGGTGCTGACCGAGGAGTCGGACTGGCTCGGCGGCCAGTCGACCAGCCAGCTCGTTCCACCCGACGAGCACCCCTGGGTGGAGGCGATCGGGCGCACCCGCAGCTATGGCGCTTTCCGGGACCGGATCCGCGACCACTACCGGCGGAACTACCCGCTCCGGCCCGAGGCGGCGGAGGACCCACGGCTGAATCCCGGAGCCGGGTCGGTCAGCGTTCTCACCCACGAGCCGCGCGTCGCGGTGGCCGTGATCGACGAGATGCTCGCTGCCTACCAGGTCGATCGGCAGCTCGTCATCCTCAAGCAGGCCGTGCCCACGGCCGCGGACACCGACGGGGACCGCGTTCTCGCGGTCACCCTCGAGAACCGGACCACGGGTGACCGCGACATCGTCACCGCGCCGTACTTCATCGACGCGACGGAACTGGGCGACCTCCTCGAGTTGGCCGGGGTCGAGCATGTCATCGGCGCGGAGTCGGGGAAGGACACCGGCGAGCTGCACGCTGTCGACGGCCCGGCGGCGCCCTTGGACCAGCAGGCCATCACCTGGTGCTTCGCGCTCGACTACCTGCCTGGTGAGGATCACACGATCGACCGGCCGGCGAACTACGACTTCTGGCGTTCGTACACGCCCGACTTCTGGCCGGGACCGCTCTTCAGCTGGACCGACGTCCTGCCCACCACGCTCGAGACCCGCACCGAGGGACTGCTCGCGGACGGCCGATCGGCGCGCGGCGGGGTCGCCCGCGATCGGTGGAACTTCCGTCGGATCATGTCCGTCGGGCACTATCCGCAAGGGCGTTACGAGTCCGACGTCACCGTCGTGAACTGGCCCCAGGTCGACTACTTCCTCGGCCCTCTACTGGGAGTGAGCGCGCAGGAACGCGCCCGCCACGAGCTGGCCGCGAAGGAGCAGTCGCTCTCCTTCCTGCACTGGATGCAGACCGAGGCGCCCCGTTTCGACGGTGGAACCGGCTATCCGGGCCTTCGCCCGCGGCCCGACATCACCGGAACGGCGGATGGTCTGGCGATGCGTCCCTACATCCGTGAGTCCCGCCGGATCCTCGCCGAGACCCGAGTGGTCGAGGAGCACCTGGGGGTCGAGGCCCGGGGGCTGGCCGGTCTGCCCGACGGCGCCGAGGTGTTCGGCGACTCGGTCGGGGTGGGGTCGTACCGGATCGACCTGCACCCGTCGACCGGCGCCGAGGGGAAGCCCCGCACGTACGTCGACATCTCCAGCTACCCCTTCCAGATCCCGCTCGGGGCACTCATCCCGGAGCGGGTCGAGAACCTGCTCGCCGGCGCGAAGAACATCGGTACCACGCACATCACCAACGGGTGTTACCGGCTGCACCCGGTCGAGTGGACCATCGGCGAGGCGGCCGGCGCGGCCGCGGCCTTCGCGCTCGACGCGAACGTCGTGCCGCGAGCCATTCGCGCCGACGAGCAGCGGCTCACCGACTTCCAGCGCCTGCTCACGAACGACCTGGGCTTCCATCTGTCCTGGCCCGACTACGCCAGGACAGTTCGCAACTGACTTCCGCGGCGGCACCAGCCGCCGCACACAGATCGAGGAGAAACGATGGCCGATTTCCGCTCCCTGCGCGTCGCGGCGTGTTGTGTCGCGCTCGCGCTGGTCGCCGCCTGCTCATCAGGCGGCGGCGCGGGTGAAACATCTGGTGACACGTCCGGCGGCCAGCTGACCGTATGGTTCCCGGGCACGGACCCGGCGGAGTCCGCCCTGGTGAAGGATTCCCTGGTCCCGCAGTTCGAGAAGAGCACCGGCGCCAAGGTCGACGTCACCTACGTGGACTACGCGAACCTGAGCAACAAGCTCGCGGCCGCGTTCGCCGCCGGCACTGCGCCGGATGTCTTCGGCCATGGCCCGGCGGCGGTCGCGGACCTGGTCGTCAACGACAGGCTCGAACCACTGCAGGCCGACGTCGACGCCATGAGCCAGGCCGATCGCGACGATCTTGCCGCCGCCCTGCCTGGTGGACAGGTCGACGGCAAGCAGTACCTGATGCCGTTGCAGATGCAGGGCTGGGTGCTCGCCTACAACAAGGACGACTTCAAGGCGGCCGGTCTCGACCCGGAGAACCCTCCGAGTACGTGGGAGCAGTTGCGGGAGGACGCGAAGAAGCTCACCGTCCGGGACGGCTCGGGCAAGATCACCCGCTCCGGGCTGCTGCTGGCGACCGACCCGATCGGGCGTGAACAGTCCTTCGCCACGCTGATCGCGTCGGCCGGTGGTTCGCTGATCGACACGTCGGCGAAGACCGCGTCGTTCGACTCGCCGCAGGGGCAGAAAGCGCTCGACTACTACGTCAGTCTCTTCAACGGTCCCGACGCCGTTGCAACTGGCCTTGGCACCAGCTTCTCCGCCAACCCTCCCGCACAGCAGCCACTCGTGCTGGGTACCGCGTCGATCACCCTGCTGGCCGCCAACGGAGTACAGAAGGTCGTCAAGGCCTACCCCGGCAAGCACATCGGCATCATCCCGCCGCTGAAGTTCGAGGGCGCGGACCACGGTGCCGCGTTCGGCGGGGCCGGACCCGGCCTGATGATCAATGCTGACTCCAAGGCCAAGGAGCTGGGCTGGAAGTTCATCGACTTCATGGTCGGCAAGGACGTGAACTCGCAGTACGTCCAGTCCTTCGGGGGGATCCCGGTACGCGGTTCTGCCGCGTCCTCGGCGTACGTCACCTCGTCGCCGGTGCTCACCGCGGTGGTCAAGGCGGCGCCCGAGTTCGTCCCCAACCCCAACGTCGCGGGCTGGGTCCAGGCGCGCGACAAGATGGACGCCAACCTCGAGGTGGCTCTCAACCGCAAGGCGTCGCCCCAGGACGTGCTGAAGTCGATGGCGTCGGACGTGAACGACGTGCTCAAGAAGAGCCAGTGAGCCGGTCGACACCAGGGGTTACAGCGCTGCCGTCACCACCGGTACGGCGGCGGCGCTGGACCCGCACCCAGTTGGCGGGGCTCGCCATGGTCAGTCCCGCGGTCGTGTACATCATCGTCTTCAGCCTGTTCCCGGTCCTCTACGGGCTGCGGATCAGCTTCACGCAATACAACCCTCTCCGCCGTAGCGGGCCGCAGTGGATCGGTCTGGACAACTACACGGCGCTGCTGCACTCGAGCGAGTTCGGCAAGGCGCTGGGCGTCACCGGTCTCTTCGTGCTGATGGTGCTACCTGCCACCATCGTCATCGCGACAGCCCTGGCGCTGCTGGTCAACCGGCCCTTCCGGGGTGTGGGCGTGGTGCGAGCCGCCCTCTACATCCCGAACATCGTGTCCTTGACCGCGGTCTCGATGATCTGGCTCTGGATGTACTCCCAGAACGGCCTGTTCAACGAGGTGCTGACCGGGCTCGGGCTGCCCGCCCAGGACCTGCTGCACAACGAGAACACCGCACTGGCCGCCGCTGCCGCGATGCGCGTCTGGAAGGCGCTCGGCTCCAACATGGTGCTCATCCTCGCCGGACTGCAGAGCATTCCGGAGGAACGGTATGAAGCAGCAACGGTGGACGGCGCCACGGCGTGGCAGCGCTTCCGCTATGTCACGCTGCCGGGCTTGCGACCGACCCTGGTGTTCGTCGTTGCCATGGACATCATCTATCTGGCGCAGAGCTTCGCCGAGATCTACGTGCTGACCCAAGGCGGTCCGCTCGGCTCGACCACGACCGTGAACTACCTCATCTACACGACGGCCTTCCAGTACAACCAGTTCGGCTCGGCCTCGGCGATGGCCTTCGTCCTGTTCGCCTTCGTCGCGGGCTTCGCGCTGCTCTCCACCCGCGGTATCACCGGGAGGCGAGGATGACGCCGGTCGGTCGCCGCGGCGGGACGCCAGGTGTCTCGCTGTCGTTCCGCGCGGGGTGGAGCCGCTACGCCCTCATCGCGGCGGCCACGGTGCTCGTGCTGGTGCCGTTCGCGTGGATGGTGTCCATCGCCTTCACTCCCGCCGACCGCGCCTTCGGCTCGGTCGGCCTCATTCCGCAGAACCCGACGCTGGCGAACTTCCAGGCGGCGCTGACCCAAGTGGGACTGGTCCGTGCCCTCGGCAACTCACTGCTCGTCGCGCTGGCGGCGGTCGTGGTCAACTGCCTGGTCGCACCGCTGGCCGGCTACGCCTTCGCCCGGCTTCCGTTCACCGGCAGCAGGATCCTGTTCGTGGTGATCATCGCCACGACGGCGATCCCGGTGTCGGTGACGCTGATTCCGCTGTTCCTGATGACGAAGTCGTTCCCGCTTGCCGGCGGCAACGACATCCTCGGCCACGGTGGCAACGGGCTGCTCGACACGTTGCCGGCCGTGACGATCCCGCACCTGGTCGGAGCGATGAACGTGTTCCTGGCCCGTCAGTACTTCCTCGGCATGCCACCAGAACTGGCAGAGGCCGCCCGGGTGGACGGGGCGAGCGAGCTCCGGATCTTCACCCGCATCCACCTGCCGCTCGCCCGACCGTTGATCGCGATCGTGGCGATCTTCTCGTTCACGGGCACCTGGGACGACTTCCTCTGGCCGCTCGTCACCACGTCTTCGAGCAAGAACTACACCGTCCAACTCGCGCTCGTGCAGTTCAACTCGACCGGCAACGTCCAGTACGGCGCCCTGATGGCCGGCGCGATCCTCATCACCCTGCCGGTGCTCGTGGTGTTCCTCTTCAACCAACGCTCGTTCATCGCGGGACTCGCGGAAGGCGGTAGCAAGGGATGACGAGAGGCCGGGCTCTGCTCGTGGTCGTCGCCGTGACGGTGGCGATGATGACGGCCGCCTGCGGCCGCAGTACGGACCGTGGCGGGGCCGGCCAGGAGCAGGCGCTGGTGGTGGGCGGGCAGGTCGTCACGCCTGAGGAGCTGAAGACTTATGCCGACGCACACTCGATCGACCTGACCACGGACGTCGGCCTGCAGTCCCTGGTGACGGGTGTCGTTCGCTTCAAGGTCGTGCAACAGCAGGCCCAGCAGCGAGGTCTGATCGGGTACGTCGACTACGCCGGCTTCCTCTCCGACGTGCAGCGCAAGAACAGCAGCAACGAACAGGCGATCCAGGACGGCAAGGCGGTCTACGGCGTCTCGCAGTACCAGCCGTCGACCTATCTCTCGTATCTCGAGAGCAGTCTGCAGCACTCGCTTCAGCAAGCTCTGGTCGCCGAGAAGCGGATCGCTCCGAGCGAGAGCGACCTCCGGGCGTTCTACGACCAGCGCAAGGAGCAGTACGCCAAGAAGGTCGACACCATCTCGCTCGCCCTGGTTCGCCCGTCAGCCCCCGTGCAGACCATCACGATCGATGACCAGAACGCCTACACCTACTCGAAGTACCGGTCCGCTCTCTATGAAGTCGCCGTGCGGTTGAAGCCGGGACAGACCGGGCCGGTGGTCGGCGACACCGAGGGTGGAGCACTCCTCGCTCGGTGTATCAGCCGGAAGTCCGCGGGCTACAAGACCTTCCAGCAGGTTCGCGAGGAGATCACCCAACGCTTCACAGACGAGCAGTTCCAGCGGTACCTCGACTCCCTCACGACCGCGGCCGAGGTCGTGGTCAGCCCGCGACTGAGAGATCTCCTGCCCTGACCCCTTGCACGACGATGTGGAGGAACCAGTGAAAACACCATCCGCCCACCTTCATCCGACTCGCAGGCATCGCCGACTCCTCGCAGTACTCGTGGCTGCCGCCCTGGTGGTGACAGCACCGACCTGGAGGGCATCACCAGCTCACGCGGCGACCGCCCCACCGGACCTCGCGACCAACGGGAGCTTCGAGGCGGCGACCGTCGACCCGTGGGTCCAATACCCGGCGAACCTGGTGGTCGTCCGGTCGAGCAGCACCGGCCCGGGTCTGGCCACCGAGGGAACGCACTTCGCCGACTTCCCGACCGGATCCAGCCTGTCCCAGCTCATCACCGGCCTGAAGACGAACCAGGAGTACGTCGTCACCGGCTCGATCCGGGCGGACAGCGCAGCCGACAAGTTCTCCATCGGCCTGCGGTACTTCGACTCGCAGCATTCCGGTGTCGTGGAGAGCGAGAAGAAGTACGCGTTCTCGCAGACCTGGACACGAGTCGAACTGCGGTTCAAGACCGACGCCACGCACTCCGCGGTCGGGATCCTTGCCCAGAACAACAGCACGGCGGGGCATGGCTTTCTCGACAACATCCACCTGTACGAGGTCACGCCGGCGCAGGGGATCACCTCCCCAGGTAACATGACGTACTACGTCTCCAGCTCCGGTGGCTCCGACACGAACGACGGCCGTTCGCCGACGACTGCCTGGAAGTCGTTCGCGAAGCTCAACGCCAGCACGTTCAAACCAGGCGACAAGATCCTGCTCAAGGGCGGCGACACCTGGACCGGCACGACCTTGCAGCCGAGAGGGAGCGGGGCGCCGGGAGCGCCGATCACCCTGGGCAAGTACGGGGACGCCACTCTTCGCCCGATCCTCAATGCCGCGGACGACGAGACCAGCCTGAATACCCTGGACCTGGTCAAGGGGGTCGACAGCCACGTCATCGACTACACCCAGTCCTTCAACACCTCCGTGTACCTGTACAACCAGCAGTACTGGACGATCCGCGATCTCGACGTCAGCAACCACGCCGAGGGGTTCACGGATCCGAACGGGGACACGAAGCTGCGCAGCGGCATCCTGGTGATGAACGACAACGCGGGAACCCTGCGCTCGATCTCGGTGCAGAACAACGAGGTCCATGACGTGCTGGGCAGCAGATCGCAGAAGACGTATTGGGGCGGTGCGGGCATCATCTACACCGTCATGCTCAAGCGTGCCGACGTGAGCACCCCGTCGAACTTCGACGGCGTCCTGGTCGAGGGCAACTACGTCCGCAACACCAACCGGCAAGGGATCGTCACCAACTCCCGGCAGAACCTGCGGGCCGACATCGACAACACCGGCAACCTCGAGGACCCCGTCGCCAAAAGGTGGTCGCCCTGGTACCCGAGCAAGAACGTTGTCATCCGCAACAACTACGTCAAGAACGTGGCCGGCGACGGCATCCTGCCGCAGGTGACCGAGCGGGCTCTGGTCGAGCGGAACACGGTCGACGGGTTCAACCAGCGCAGCGGAGGCGCGAGCGCGGGGATCTGGGCCTGGAACGCGGACCACACCGTCTTCCAGTTCAACGAGGCGTTCGGCGGGAAGACCACGCAGGACGGGCAGGGGTACGACCTCGACTACGGCCAGACGGGCACGATCTACCAGTACAACTACTCCCACGACAACGACGGCGGGTTCATGCTCGTGTGCTCACCCGGCCAGGGGAGCAAGGCCAGCGGTCCGGGCAGCGGAGTCACCAGTCAGGACGGCGTCGTCCGGTACAACATCAGCCAGAACGACAAGGCTCGTACCTTCATGTTCAGCGGGTACTCCGATGGCACGCTGATCTACAACAACACGCTCTACCAGGGACCCGGCATCAACGCGCAGCCGATCAACTTCTGGGCCTGGAGCAAGACGTATCCGACATCGGTGTCGTTCTACAACAACATCTTCTACCTGCAGAGCGCGGGAACCTGGAACTACCAGGACCAGGGCTTGTGGATGCAGAACATGAAGTTCGACAGCAACACCATCTTCGGAGTGCACACCACCGGTGAAACCACCTTGGACGCCAACTTGGTGACGACTGACCCGAAGCTCGTCGCGCCCGGCACCGGGACGACAAATACTCCTGCGGGTGGCGACTATGTCGCGCCGTCACTCGACGGTTACAAGCTGGCACCGGGATCACCTGCCATCACCAGCGGCAAGGTGATCGAGACCGGAACGGGGCTGACGATCGACGGCAAGACCCCGAACGGCGGCCGCGACTACTGGGGCACCCCAGTCCCCCCAGGCGCAGTACCGAACCGCGGTGCCGACAACCGAAGCCCGGGCAAGTCCGCAATACACCGCCGCCCGCACCGCTGATCCACCGGACCGGCGAATGGAAGCAGTTGGCCTGCCCAACGGCTGCTTCCATTCGCCCCGCGCGGAGTACTGGGTGTCAGGAGGCGGCTGAGCTGTCGGGGGAGAGGTTGACCGCCTTGGTGAGGAGTTCGGTCTGCTGGTCGTGAGGCTGGGTCGGGTTGCCGTCGACGATCACGTTGGCGCGGTCCCTCGTGCCCTGGCCGGCGAAATGGTCGCGCTCCCAGCGCATCCAGTCGAGCCAGTGGTCGCGGAGGGCCTCGCCGTCGCGTTCGATGCCGCGGTCCAGCCGGACCTCGTTGGTGGTCTCGATCCAGACCCGCAGCGACTGCCAGGGATCCGCGTCGCGATCACTCGACGTGACGCCTTCCACGATCAGCAGATCGAGCGTCACCGGGACGACGTGCAACTCGGCGTAGGCCGCGAGGCCCCAGTCGTAGCGGCGGTAGCGGCCCTCCCGGCCGTCGGCGAGACGCTTCAGCACGTGGTCCCGGAGTAGTCCGAATCCGCGGACGGCGCCGTCCCACCCGTCGTACAGGTCGTCCATGTGCAGGACGAGGGTGTGCAGGCCGCGGGCCTCGGCGCGTGCGGCGAACCGGGCGGCCAGGGTCGTCTTGCCGGAGCCGGCGGGACCGTCGATGCTGATCAGCCGGGTCCGGCCGAGTCTGGCCGGCGTCGCCTGGACGTGGTCCAGCAGGCTGTCGATGGTCAGGATGTCAGTTGATTCCATGGCGCTTCAGGATGTCCTCGATCTCGTCGAACTCCTCCGACGATTCCTGACCCTTCGCCGCCTTCGGGGCCTTGGCGGCCTTGGCCGGCTTCGCGGCCGGCTTGCCGGCGCTGGCGGGCTCAGGCCCGGTCGCGGTCAGCTCGCCCACGGCGGCGGACGGGGTCTTGGGCTTGGCTGCCTTCTCCGGTACTGCGCCGCCGCGGCGGCGCATGGCCACCCCGGACACGACGTACAGAACGACCGAAACGCCGAACAGGGCGACGCCGGCCCACACGGTGGGGGAGAAGATCAGGTGCGCGACCCAACTGCTGACGGACTTCACCACGTCCCAGAGCAGCTCGAGCAGCCCGGTCAGGTACAGGGAGACGGGCAGCAACGACCAGGCCACTCCACGGGTCCCGGCAGCGAGCCCGCGGCGCCGCCAGGCGGCCCACGAGCCGATCAGGCCGAGCAGCGTCAGGCCAACACAGAACGGCAGCAGCGTCAGATCATTGAAGTCAGGCACATACCCAGGCTCGCACAGGTCGCCACGGAACCAAGCCCGGATCAGCCCTGGTACCACCCTGAAACCCGGCAATCGGAACCCGCACTGCCCGGATCGGGGCGGGTGCAGGAGAATGCGGGGGTGCAACCAGAGCGGCGGCTGGCCTTCACCGGGTTCGATGACGATGACGGGACGGCGGATCCGGCGCTTGCGGCGGCCCTGCTGAGCCGCGATCAGGGCGCGATCCTGGCCGCGCTGACGAAGGCGCGGTTGCTGGTGCCGGTGGTGGCGATGCTCGGCGAGGTCGAGTACGACGACCAGGGGCTGGCGCACGACAAGACGTCCGACATGGCTGTCGCGTTGCTGCAGGGGCAGGATGGGCGGAACGCGCTGCTGGCTTTCACCAGTACGGACAGTTTGGCCCGGTGGAGTCCCGAGGCCAGGCCTATGCCGGCGCAGTCACAGTTAGTAGCCACTGCCGCGATCCAGGAAGGCGCCGCCGCCATCGTTCTCGATGTCGCCGGGCCTGCGCCCGGAGTACTGGAGACAGATGACGTACGGCGCCTCGCCGCCGGCCTGCAGGTGGTTCGCCTGGAGGACGGCGGCTACGGCTGGATCACTTCAGCCGGCGGGTGAGCTGACTGCGTCCATCGGCTTGGTGCGCATCGCGAGGCGGGCGGTGATGCCGGTGACGGGCAGGACCAGGACCAGGACGATCGCGACCCAGCCGAGCAGAACCCAGATCGGACCTGACGGGATCGGCCAGCCTCGGGTGGCGATGGCGATCGGGAACACACTGAAGGCCGCGGCGACCACTCCCAGCACGAGTCCGAAGGCCGCGATCACCAGGTTCTCCAGGTAGAGCATCTTCGATACCTGCTTTCGGGTCGACCCGGTCAGCCGCTGCAGGCCGAACTCCCGCCGCCGCTCGAGGACGGCGACTGCGATCGTATTGATCGAGGCGATCGCGGTGTAGGCGATGGCGATCGCGGCCAGCAGGTAGCTGATCCAGGCGTCGATCCCGAGCCCGGCGTCGTAGTCGGCGGACAACCGGTCACGCTCCCCGACAGTTGCCCCCGGCCACTGCTGCAGGTCGATCGCCTTCAGCACGTCCTTCGGCTCATCGGTCCGCAGCAGGATCTGCGTCGGCAGGCCGGCGGTGGCGTGCGCGGCCAGCAAGGTCGAGGGCAACAGGATCGACTCGTAGCCCGAGGTCCCTTCGACCAGCGCGACGATCTTCAGCTTGACCAGGGCATCGTCGCCGAGACGGAGGCCGAGCTGGTCTCCCACGCCGACCTTCAGGTTCTTCGCCGCGCCGGGAGGCAATGCGACCGTCTGGCCGGTCAGGTCATCGAGCGAGCCCGATCGCACCTTCCCCTTGTAGACGGGCCCGTTCAGCCCGAGCAGCGGCCAAGGATCGCTCGTGTGAGTGGTGTCGAACGGTTCCTCGATCCATCCCTTGCTGCGCACCAGTTCGGAGGCCCCTGTGACACCTGCCGTGCCCCTGACAGCGTCGAACAGCCCGTCCGGGATACCACCCGCGGTGCTGGTGATGACGACGTCCGCTGAGAGGTTGTCCGTGTACGCCTCGACCGCCGCCCGCTGCTGGGTGGTCTGCGAGTAGATGTTGCCCAGGGCAATCGCCGTGGCCAGCATGATCGGCACCAGGATCGCGGCGAACTGCACCGCCCGGACCCGGAGGTTGATCGCCGCTAGCATGCCGCTCGTCCCGCCGCGCTGCTCGAGCCAGCCGGTGATCCGCGGCGTGAGCATCGCCCGGATCACCACCGGCCCGAGCACGGCGACCGCGATCGAGCCGGTGAGGACAGCCGGCCCACCGATCGCGGCGGCGTTCGTCGGGCTCATGAAGATGGTCGAGACGCCGACCCCCACCGTCGCGACGGCGAACACCGCACCGATGATCAGGCGGACCCGGCCGACCACGACCGGCGGTACTGCGGCCTCCGTGAGCGCCTGGATCGGCTTGATCCGGGCAGCCCGGCCGGCAGCGAATCCCACAGTCACGCGAAGTACCACCAGAGTCAGCAGGGCGGCTCCAGCGAAGGGAAGCGGACCCTGGTCGAACCGCAGCGCGGACGGCACGATCCCGTTGTCGCTCAGCATCCCGAAGATCCAGGTCCCCATCGTGCGGCCGAGCAGCAGCCCGGCGATCAGGGCGAGTACGGCGACCACCATCGTCTCGGCGACCACCATCTTGTGCACCTGAGCGGGCGTGGCTCCGCTAGCCCGGAGCAGGGCGAGTTCCCGGCGACGCTGCCGGACGGACAGCCCGATCGTGGCGGATACGACCAGCGCCATCACCACCGCGACCATGCCGCCGAAGACACCCGACAGAATGATCAGCGGCAGGCTCGTCGCGATCCCGGAGAACTCGGCCGCGCCGCGCTCGTCCCCGGTCAGGGCCGAGACGCCAGCCGGCAATTCCAGACGCTCGGCGAGATCGCGAGCGGACGTACCAGGCGTCGGGAAGACCCCGATGGTGTCGATCTTGGACGTCACTCCCCGGACGTCCACGGTCGAGAAGAACACGGACGGTACGTCGACCCGCTGACCAGGGGTCGCGACACCGGCGAGCACGAACTCCCGGGGAACGCCCTGCACGATCACGTTCACCCGGTCGCCCGGCTTCGCAGTACCGGCCAGACGTCGGTCGAGGACCACCTGGCCGGCGGCGGGCGCGGTACCGGCCGTCAGCTTGTACGGCGTGAGCTCGGCCGAGGTCCAGCCATGACCGGTCAACGTGTCCTTGCCCGGAGCAACCACAGCTGGGAACGACACGTCAGGAACCACCTTCGCTACGCCCGGCGTACGGGCGAGCTTGTTGGCGAGAGCGGTGTCGACGCCGTGCCGTTCGGGGTAGGCGACGGATCCCGAGCCGTTCGGTGGGTGGTAGGCGGGACGGCCGGTGACAAGGATCGGAGCGGCGGCCAGGCGCTGTGGCGCCGCGTTCAGTCGCAGCCCAGTCTCGAGCAGTCCGCCGGCCGCGCTCATCAGCGAACTGCCCAGGACGACGGCGATGAAGATCGCGAGGAAGGCCGCGGTGCGGAACCGCAGACTGGAAAGAGCTAACCGGATCATGTCGTCACCTTCAGGCGGGAGAGTTTCGCGAGTTCGGCGGCAACCGACTCGGCTGTCGGAGCAGGCGATTCCGAGACGATCTGGCCGTCGACCAGGAAGACGACGTTGTCGGCGTACGAGGCGGCGACCGGATCGTGGGTGACCATCACGATCGTCTGGCCGGCGGCCCGCGCCTGGTCCCGCAGCAGGGTCAGGACTTCGAGCGCGGTCTGGGTGTCCAGGGCACCGGTCGGCTCGTCGGCGAACGTGATCGCCGCCCGGCCGGCCAGCGCGCGGGCGATCGCCACCCGCTGCTGCTGACCGCCGGACAGCTCGCCCGGACGGTGCCTGGTCCGGTCGCCGAGGCCGACGCGCTGGATCACCTCGGACACCCAGGCCTGGTCCGGGAAGCGGCCCGCCAGCGTCATCGGGAGGACCACGTTCTGCCGGACGGTCAGCGCGGGCATCAGGTTGAACGCCTGGAACACGAAGGCCACGTGTTCCCGGCGGAGTTCGGTGAGGGCGGTCTCGTTCAGGCCGTGCAACGGGATGCCGGTCAGGTGGACCTCACCCGCGGTGGGCTCGTCCAGTCCGGCGGCACAGTGCAGCAGCGTGCTCTTGCCGGAACCGGACGGACCCATCACCGCGGTGAAGGTGCCTTCGGTGAAGGAGTAGCTGACACCGCCCAGCGCGGTGACCGCGCTGGGCCCGGTGCCGTACACCTTGCGGACTTCCGCGAGCTGGACAGGAGCGGTCATCGGCTCGCCTTCGCGTCCAGGACGGACCTGCGGTGGTACGACTCGTTCGTCCACCACAGGATCGCGACGCCCAGACCCAGCCCGAGGTCGGACCAGAGCCACCAGGGCCCGTCGAAGTGGCCGAAACACGCCAGAATCACCCAGATCACGAACTGGATGACGCAGACCGCCAGCCAGCCGGCCGTGGCGAACCGCAGCGCGAGGGTCAGCCCGGACGGCGGTACGGCGTCTTCCAGGCCGGCGAAGACCTGTCGCAGCTCACCACGGACCTGAGCGGTGTCGAGCTGTTCGTGCCGGTCTGCCGCCTGGCGTGCGGTCAGCGCACCCTGGCGGGCAGCGCTCTCGAGCTTGGCGTGGGCGGCCTGCTTGTCGGTGGAGCTCAGCGGCAGTTCATCCGGTGCCAGCAGGGGGCCGAGGGTGGCGTTCAGGGTGTTCATGAGGGTTCCTTCCTCCGGTGTTTCTCGGTGTCCGATGTGAAACACTGTATGGGCTGAACAGTTTCACGATGGAGGGCGCTGGAACCCGTTTCCGCGGTGGGTCTAGGTCCCCCACCCGCGGGGTGTCAGGCCTTCCTGTGCAGAGAGCACCGGGTGCGGAAGGATGGAGGCATGGGTCAGGACCGCGAGCAGTTGCCGCCAGGGCTGGCGCTGGCCTGGGGCGTACACCCCGTGCAGCGCCGCGGACCCAAGGCGGCCTTCACGGTCGAGCAGATCGTCGCGACCGGGATCGCGTTCGGCGACAGCCAGGGGTTCGAGGCGATCTCGCTGCAGAAGATCGCGGCGCACCTGGGCGTCAGTACGAACGCGATGTACCGGTATGTCAGGTCGAAGGACGAGCTGATCGTGCTGGTCGCGGAGACGGCCTGGGGCCGGGCGCCCGAGCTCGCCGCCGACGGGTGGCGCGAGGGGGCGCAGGCCTGGGTGTATGCCCAGGTCGAGCGCTATGCCGAACGGCCGTGGCTGCTGGACGTCCCGATCCGCGGTGCGCCGGCGACTCCGAATCTGCTCAGCTGGGTCGAGGTACTGCTGCAGATCCTGGACGACACCGGGCTGAATCAGCACGACAACCTGGGCTGCGTGCTGCTGCTCGACGGCTACGTCCGCAGCTACGCCAACCTGGCCCGGCAGCTCGAGGCGAGCGATTCCGCGCCGGTCCAGTCAGCCGAAGTCGGCGCCTTCCTGGTCCCGCGACTGGCTGCCGGCGACTACCCGATGCTGACTGCTCTCTATACGAACCAGGAGTACGAGGACGGCCTCGACGACGATCTCGAGTTCGGCCTGACCCGCATCCTCGACGGCATCCAGACCCTGATCGACTCGCGTTAGGCGGGGAAGACGATGCGGACGGCGGAGTGGGCGCGGGCGGCGACCCAGGAGAGGTGGAAGGGGCTGCCCGGGGCGATCTCGGCGCGGCGGTGGGGCTCGGTGCGGAGGTCGACCGGGCTGACCAGGGTGGTCGCTGGCTGAGCCTGTACTCCGGTGGAGCGGATCTCGGCGATCACTTCGGCAAGGGCGTCGGCCGCCGGTTTGCGCTGGTGGTCGACGGTGAACAGGCCGAGGTCGTACTCCCGGTCCGGGAAGTCCAGCAGCCGCCGGTCGATGTCGTGCGACGACCACCAGGTGATGCCGAACAGTGCCGGGTTGTGCACGACCGCCTCGACCGTTCGCCGGGTGAACTCCGCCTGCAGGTCCACCGGGATGTCAGGCCCCGGTACGCCGATCTCCTGCAGCCAGACGGGTCTGTCCGGATCGGTCGAGGTGGCTACCGCGAGCTCGACCAGGTAGTCCGCATGCGTCAGCGTGGCCGGGCCGAGCGGGCCGTCCACCCGTGAGACCCCGTTGAAAACCCACGAGTGAACGGTGCTCAGCTCACCCAGATCGACCACGTCGACCGGGAGAAAAGGGTGGTTGGGCTTGTACCAGGCGTCGTCGAACACCGAGTGCAGCGCGAGCACGTCCGGAGCCGCCTTCTTCACCGTGACCAGCAGGTCCTGCGCCCAACTCGTGGAGGACTCGGGCGTGGTCGTGCTGTCGGGCCACAGGTTGTTCACCTCGTTCCCGAGGGTGATCGCGAAGACGTTCGGCCGGGTGGCGACCGCGCGCGCCACCGCCTCGGCGTACGCCGTCAGGCCGTCGCGAACGACCGGGTCCTCGAACAGGCTGGCCCGGTGCCAGGTGAGCACCCAGGAGGGCAGGAAGTCGAAGCTCGACAGGTGACCCTGGATCAGGTCGACCGCGACAGAGAGCCCCACCTCGGCGGCGGCGTCGATGGTGTCCAGCAGGTCGGAGATCGCGCGCTCCCGGATGATGCCCCGGTTCGGCTGGATCCACGGCCAGATCGGGAACACCCGGACATGGTCAAGCCCGAGCGCGGCCAGGTCGGCGAGGTCGCGGCGGACGGCCGCTGCGTCGTAGTCGAGCCAGCTGTAGAACCAGCCGGCCGACGGGACGTAGTTCGCGCCGAACCGCGGCAGGACGGGATCCAAGAGCATGCGAGGATGCTAAATCGGTTTAGCCAAATACGCCAGCCAAGTCGGGACGGGCAAGACCTCCCCGGCCGGCGCGCCGCGAACCCGGCTGATCATTCGCCCCCTTTTCACCCCTCCCCACAGCCTGTACCTGACCCGCTTACCTAAGGGTGAAAAGGGGGCGAATGATCAGGCGAGCTCGCGGGTGCCCCCGTGGGTTGTGTTGCCTGTGACGGCCGGCGCCGCGGTGGACTCGCGGACGGTGAGGACGGGGTCGGCCGTCCGGCGGTTGATCGTCACGGTGGGATCGGCGATCACCTCGAGCAGTACCTCGGCCGCCTGCCGGCCGAACTCGAAGGTGTCCCGGGACAGTGCGGTCAGCGCCGGGTGCATCAACTGGGTCAGGATCGAGTCGTCGAAGGCCACGATCGACAGGCCGCCCGGCACCGAGACGCCCATCTCCATCGCGACTCCGAGCCCGGCCACCGCCATCACGTCGCTGTCGTAGACGATCGCGGTCGGGCGGACCGCGTGGGAGAGCAGTTTGCGGGTGATCGCGGCCCCTTCGGCGTCGCTGAAGTCGGTCGGCAGCGAGGGCGCGTCGAGCAGCCCGAGCCGCGGCGCGGCATCCTTCAGGGCCCGCATCCGGCGCTGGGTGTGCTGGAAGTTCGGGGTCCCGGCGACGTGGGCGATCCGGCGGTGACCGAGCGCGGCCAGGTACTCCACGATCGACAGCATCGCGTCCCGGTCGTCGGCCCAGACCGACGCCAGCGCGCCCTTCCCGCCCCGGCCGCCGACCACCACCGCGGGCAGCTCAAGCGCCTTGAGCGCGTCCACCCGGGGGTCGCGCACGGTCAGGTCGACCAGGATCACGCCGTCCACCCGGTGCTCGGAGGCCCAGCGCCGGTACACCGCGATCTCGGCCTCGGTGTCCTCGACGATCAGCAACTGCAGCGAGATCGACTGCGCCGACAAGCCGGACTGCAAGCCGGAGAACAGATGGGCGAAGAACGGTTCGACCCCCAGGGTGCGAGCCGGCCGGGCGATCACCAGGCCGACGGAGTCGACCCGGGACGCACCGAGAGCGCGGGCGGCGCTGTGCGGTCGCCAGCTCATCTGCTCGGCGATCGCCAGGATCCTGGCGCGGGTCGCGTCGCTGACCCCGGGACGCCCGTTCAGGGCGAACGAGACCGCCCCCTTCGAGACGCCGGCCTTGTCCGCGATGTCGGCGATGGTTGGTCTTGCCATCCGCCCTCCCCTCACCTGGTTGTCCCCTTGACAGCGGATTCTACGATGTGGATAGTGCAGGAGCTATACCGGTTTATCACTTCAGGAGAAACTCATGCGTAGTCGTCGTCTGACCGGGGTGGCCGCTCTTGCCGTCGCGGCACTCACCCTCGCCGGCTGTGGCCTCGGTTCGTCCGGCGACACCTCGGCCGACAGTAAGCCGACCGTGGACGCGAATGCCCAGGTGACGGGTGAGGTCAGTTTCCAGACCTGGGCCCTGAAGCCGAAGTTCACCTCGTACGTCGAGGGCGTGATCAAGGCCTTCGAGGCCAAGTACCCGGGCACCAAGGTGACCTGGCTGGACCAGCCCGGTGACGGCTACGACAAGAAGGTGCTGAGCCAGGCCTCGGCCGGTCAGCTGCCCGACGTGGTGAACCTGCCGCCGGACTTTGCCCTGCCGCTGACCAAGCAGAGCATGCTGCTCGACGTCGGCGCGGCCGACCCGAAGATCGCCGAGGACTACGTCGAGGGTGGCGTCGCGGCCTACAAGTACGAGGGTCAGGACGGCACCTTCGGCTACCCCTGGTACCTGAACACCGACATCGACTACTGGAACGCGACCAAGTTCGCGGCCGTCGGGCTGGACGTGAAGAACCCGCCGAAGACCTTCGACGAACTACTCGCCGCCGCCAAGGTGATGCACGACAAGTCCGGCGGCAAGGAGTACATGATGAGCCGGCTGCCCGGTATCGGTGACTTCACCAACGCCGGCGTCAAGGTGCTGGCCGACGACGGCAAGAGCTTCACCTTCAACACCCCGGAGGCCGCCGCGCTGCTGGACAAGTACGCCGCCGCCTACAAGGCCGGCTACCTGCCGCGCGACATCCTGACCCAGGAGTACCTGGGCAACTCCAAGCTCTTCACCCAGAACAAGGTCGCCTGGACGACCGGCGGTGGCGCCGCGATCCAGGACTTCACCAAGGACAACCCGTCGCTGAAGGGCAAGGTCGTCCCGTCGCCCGCGCTGGACACCCCGCCGCTGTACGTGCAGGGTCTGTCGGTGTCGGCCAAGACCAAGAACCAGGCGGCCGCGATCGCCCTGGCCCGGTTCGTCACCAACGCCGAGAACCAGGCCGCGTTCGCCAAGATCGTCAACATCTTCCCCAGCACCAAGGCGTCCGCGAACGACCCGTACTTCTCCAAGAGCGACGGGACGCCGGAGTCCGACGCGAAGGTGCTCGCGTTCGAGTCGCTGGCCAAGGCGAAGGTGCTGCAGCCGCCGGTGATCAGCGGCGCCACCCAGGACTTCATCAACCAGCAGATCTCGCTGGCGATCTCCGGCAAGGTGACGTCCCAGCAGGCCCTCGACGCCGCGGTGGCCAAGGCCAACCAGCTGCTCGCCTCCTGATCGATGCGCTACCACCGCTGGTTCACGCCGTGGGTACTGGTGGTCCCGGCACTCGCCTGGCTGCTGGTGTTCAACCTCTGGCCGTCGATCAACACCGTCATCCTGTCGTTCACCAACGCCAGGCCGATCGGCGGCGGCACCTATGTGGGGCTGAAGAACTTCGAGGCCCTGCTGCACGACGAGCAGTTGCGCTGGGCGCTGCTCAACAGCGTCATCTACATGGTGGTCTGCCTGCCGTTCCTGACCATCCTGCCGCTGCTGCTCGCCGTGCTGGTGGAGAAGAAGCTGCCCGGGATCACCTTCTTCCGGACCGCCTTCTACACCCCGGTGGTCGCCTCGGCCGTGGTGGTGGCGCTGATCTGGCAGTGGATCCTGGACGATCGCGGCCTGGTCAACGGCCTGGCCGAGAAGCTCGGCGTGATCTCCGGGCCGCTGCCGTTCCTGAGTGACCAGTGGCTGTTGCTGCTCAGCGCGATCAGCCTGACGATCTGGAAGGGGCTCGGGTACTACATGATCATCTACCTGGCCGCCCTCGGGAACGTCGGCCGCGAACTGCACGAGGCCGCGGCCGTCGACGGCGCCAGCGCGTTCCGGCGGTTCACCAACATCACCATTCCGGGGGTGCGCGGCACGATGATCCTGATCTCGATCCTGATCTCGGTGTCGGCGCTCCGGGTCTTCTCCGAACTGTTCATCCTCAGCGGTGGCAAGGGCGGCCCGGGGGGCCGGGACAACTCGGTGGTGATGCTGATCCAGCAGTACAGCCAGGGCTTCGAGGGCAACCTCGGCTATGCCTCCGCGCTGTCGATCGTGCTGTTCTTCGTCACCGTCGTCCCGATGCTCGCGCTCGCGCGACTGAACCGGAAGGCGGCCGACGCATGAGTGTTGTGACCGACCCGGCGCGGCCTGTCGCAGTTCCGGAGGCTGCTGGTACTGCGGGCAAGCGGCGGAAGAAGGGGACGTTCGGGTTCAACTCGTTGTCTCCGCGGGAGAAGGTGGTCCGCTACGTACTGCTCGTGTTCGTCCTGATCATCACGATCGGGCCGTTCCTGTGGCAGCTGTCCACCTCGCTGAAGGGTTCGGGGGAGGACATCTACACCCGGATCCCGCGGCTACTGCCGTCGCAGCCGACCCTGTCGCACTACGCCGAGGTGGCCGACACCATCCCGGTCTGGGACTACATGCGCAACTCGCTGCAGGTCGCCGTCCTGGTTGTCGGGGGCAACATCATCGGGTCGTCGCTGGCCGGCTTCGCGATCTCGCGGCTGAACTTCCGGGGTCGCAAGCTCGTGCTCGGGTTGTTCCTCGCCACGCTGGTGCTGCCCGGTGAGGTGACGATCATTTCGCAGTACGTGACAGTGCGCGAGTTCGGACTGGCCAACACGCTGTTCGGGGTCGCGCTGCCCGGCATGATCGGGGCGCTGAACGTGCTGCTGATGTACAACGCGTTCCGCTCGCTGCCGATCGAGGTGGACCAGGCGGCGATCGTGGACGGCGCGAACGTCTGGCAGCGGTTCGTCCACATCGGCCTGCCTTCGGTGCGCGGCACGATCAGCGTGGTGGCGATCTTCGCGTTCATCGGGGCCTGGGACGACTTCCTCTGGCCGTTGATCGTGCTCACCGATCCGGCCAAGTACACCCTGACCGTCGGGCTGCAGTATCTGTCCGGCACCTTCAGCAACAACCCGCGGCTGATCGCCGCCGGCACCATGATCGCGTTCATCCCGATCGTGATCGTGTTCGCGACCCTGCAGCGATTCTTCTTCAAGGGCGTTGAGGAGGGCGCCGTGAAGGGGTAGAACCCCACTTGTTCGACCATCCCCACCGCCCATCTGGTTTGGTTCGAAGGAGTTCTGATGTTCCGTAAAGCCCTAGCTGCTGCGACTGCCGCCGTCTTCGGCGCCGCACTGCTGTCCGCTCCCGCCGCACAAGCCGGTACTACGGCTGACAGCAAGCGCGTGGTCGTCTACTACCAGCCGCAGTACCTGAACAATGTCTACGTCTCGCCCAAGGCGATGACGGACAACACCACCGGTGTCACCAACGTCCTGGTCGGCGCGATCCACCTCGACCCGGAGGTCGTGCACCTCAACGACGACCCGCCGGAGGCCGCCAAGTTCACCCAGATGTGGGCGGACCTGAAGGCGATGCAGGCCAAGGGGGTGAAGGTGTCGGCCTTCGTCGGCGGCGCCGCGCAGGGCAGCTTCCAGCGGCTCGACACCGAGTTCGACAAGTATTACCCGAGGCTGAAGAACCTGGTCACGACGTACGGGCTGGACGGGCTCGACCTGGACGTCGAGGAGAACATGTCGCAGGCCGGCATCAACCGGCTGATCGACCAGCTCACCACCGACTTCGGGACGGGCTTCGTCATCACGCTGGCGCCGGTCGCGACCGCGCTGAGCGGCGGCGGCAACCTGTCCGGGTTCAACTACGAGACCCTCGAGCGTGATCGCGGCTCGAAGATCGACTGGTACAACGCGCAGTTCTACTGCGGCTGGGGCTCGATGGCGAACACCACGGGCTACGACAACATCATCAACCGCGGCCTGTTCACGCCGAACAAGGTCGTCACCGGCGTGGTCACGAACTCGGCCAACTGCGGCGGCTACGTGGCGTTGCCGACGCTGAAGAACACGTTGGCCGCGTTGGTCGCG
>Ga0193717_1000441_pt1 | contig 28552 bp, 30 predicted proteins | sample U2c2metaG_FD_145900 | JGI IMG/M metagenome (GOLD analysis project Ga0193717, IMG submission 145900) | Soil microbial communities from a riparian zone of the East river system, Colorado, United States - U2c2 | ecosystem: Environmental > Terrestrial > Soil > Riparian zone | place: USA: East River...
CAACCTCGTGCCCCTGGCCCGCCGCAACCACCGCGCGAAAACGCACGGCGGCTGGACCGTCACGCGCCTCAACGACAGCGCCCTCGAATGGACCACCCCCAACGGCTACAAATTCCGCATCGACCACACCGGCACCCACCCCATCACCAACCACAACAACCACCCCGACGACCACGAGGATGAACCACCCCGGGTTTGATGCGCACCTCCTTCGTTGGGAAGGTGGCATCTATGCCGAGCAAGTACGACGAGCAGACCAGGGCTAAGGCGGTCCGTCTGGTCACTGAGCATGTTGGGGATTATGACTCTGAGTGGGCTGCGATTGTGGCGGTGTCGGGCCGGTTGGGGATGACGGCGGAGACGCTGCGGCGTTGGGTCCGTCAGGCCGAGGTTGATGCGGGCAAGACCGGTGGGGGGTCGTCTGAGTCGGCGCGTGAGGTCCGTGAGTTGAAACGGAAGAATGCCGAGCTTGAGCGCACTGTGGAGATCTTGAAGGCGGCGACGAGTTTCTTCGCGCGGGAGAGCGACCCGCGACAGCGTTGATCTGCTGGTTCATCGCCGAGCACAAGGCTCGGTTCGGGGTCGCTCCGATCTGCCGTGCGTTGAGTGCGCATGGCTGCAAGATTGCTCCGAGAACCTACTACGCCTGGGCGGTCCGGGCGCCGTCCAGGCGGGCCCTGTGGGACACCACGGTGACCGAGGTGCTGGCCGGCTACTACGAGCCCGACAAGGACGGCCGGCGCCGGCCGGAGTCGCTGTACGGGGCAGTGAAGATGTGGGCCCACCTCAACCGCGACGGGATCGAGGTGGCCCGGTGCACGGTCGAGCGGCTGATGAAGGCGAACGGCTGGCGTGGTGTGACCCGGGCCAAGAAGGTCCGCACCACGGTGCCGGATCCGGCCGCGACCCGGGCACCGGACCTGGTCAACCGCCAGTTCATGGTCGACGCGCCGAACATGTTGCTGGTGGCCGATTTCACCTACGTGCGTCTGGCAAGCGGCTCCTTCGTCTACACAGCGTTCGTGATCGATGCTTTCGCCGGCCGGATCGTCGGCTGGGAATGCTCGACCAGCAAGCACACCAGGTTCGTCGAGCGGGCTATCACCCAGGCCGCGGCGTTCCGTGCCAGACAGGGCAATCCCCTGCAGAACCAGACGATCCATCACTCCGACGCCGGGTCGCAAGGCGGATTCAACCGGTCGTCGCATCACCTCGAGCACGGAGGTTTGCGATGGAGTGGGGAAAGAAGCAGTTGCCGCAAGCACCGGAGGGAGCGCGGCGGCAGTGGACTGCAGACAGGGCGATGCGAGCACCGATGCGCTCGCCCGGCCGGCCGGAGCCGTCGCGAGCTGTGCAGCGAGAGTTCTGGCGCCTGATCGCGTCCGGGATCACAACGGTTCAGGCCGCGGAGGGCGTGGGCGTGTCGGCACCGGTCGGGATTCGATGGTTCCGACACTCTGGCGGGATGGCGCCGCTGAGTCTGGACGAGCCCACTGGCCGCTATCTGTCGTTCGCCGAGCGCGAGGAGATCGCCGTGCTCAAGGCCCAGAACAAGGGCGTGCGCGAGATCGCCCGCACAATCGGTCGCGATCCGGGGACGATCTCTCGCGAGCTTCGGCGCAATGCGGCGACCAGGGGCGGCAAGCCGGTCTACCGCGCCGTGGTGGCGCAGTGGAAGGCGCAGCAGGCCGCCAAGCGCCCGAAGACGGCGAAGCTGGTGCACAACGACCGGTTGCGCGAGTACGTGCAGGACCGGCTCGACGGCAACGTCCGCCGCCCCGACGGCAAGATCGTCGCGGGGCCGACTACGCCGCCGTGGAAAGGGCTGAACAAGCCCCACCGCCAAGACCGGCGGTGGTCAACGGCATGGAGCCCGGAGCAGATCGCGCAGCGACTGAAGGTCGACTTCCGCGATGATGAGTCCATGCGCATCAGCCACGAGGCGATCTACCAGTCGCTGTTCATCGAGGGGCGTGGCGCGCTCAAGCGCGAGCTGGTCACGTGTCTGCGCACGGGCCGCGCGCTACGGGAGCCGCGGGCGCGTTCACGGAACAAGCCGCAAGGGCACGTAACCGCTGACGTCGTTCTCAGCGAGCGTCCCGCCGAGGCTGAGGACCGAGCCGTTCCTGGCCATTGGGAAGGTGATCTGATCATCGGCACAGGCCGGTCGGCGATCGGCACGCTTGTCGAGCGCAGTAGCCGCGCGACCGTCCTGGTGCACCTGCCACGGCTGGACGGCTGGGGCGAGAAGCCGTACGTGAAGAACGGTCCAGCGCTCGGCGGCTATGGAGCCGTCGCAATGAACGCAGCGCTGACGGCGTCGATCACCAAGTTGCCCGAGCAACTACGCAAGACCCTGACCTGGGACCGCGGCAGGGAACTCTCCGGCCATGCCCAGTTCGCCCTGGAGACCGGGACGCAGGTGTATTTCGCCGACCCGCACTCACCGTGGCAGCGCCCGACGAACGAGAACACCAACGGCCTGTTGCGTCAGTACTTCCCCAAGGGCACCGACCTGTCGCGCTGGTCCGCCGAAGACCTTGAGGGAGTCGCTCACACGCTCAACAATCGGCCTCGCAAGATCCTCGGATGGAAGACCCCAGCCGAGGTATTCGACGAGCAGCTACGCTCACTTCAACAGCCCGGTGTTGCATCGATCGGTTGAACTCGCCCAATACACCTCGCTGCGCCTCACCGAGACCCTGCAACTCCACGGTCTCAGCCCGTCGATCGGCACCGTCGGTGACGCCTAGGACAACGCCCTGGCCGAAACGACGATCGGGCTCTACAAGACCGAATGCATCCGCGACGACTCACCGTTTCGCCGCGACCACTGACCGGCCTCAGCGACGTCGAGGCCATCACCACCGACTGGGTCCACTGGTACAACACCAGCCGACTCATGCACCGCCTCGACCGACGCCCACCCGCCGAAGCCGAAGCTGACTACTTTCACAAGCCCGCGACGACCAACCAGTCGTCCACACATAACCGAGGGTGCATCAAACCCGGGACGGTTCAACATGAGGAACCATGACAGCCGTGAGGGACCACGACAGCCGTGAGGGACCATGGGTCGGCGCCTCACGCCGGATCGCGGCATGAGGGGCGTCGCCACGCCCAGCAAAGTCTGTGGCTCGGGAGAGTCGCATCGCTCATGCTGTGGGCGTGGAGTACATCTATCCGTCACCTGAGCACCGGCTCTACGACGCTGCCTCGCGGTGGTACCCCGAACCACATTGGGGCGGACCCAAGCAGCTGATTGACGCCGCTGCGCAGTGCTTGGTGGACGGGTTGGATTCGACCCACCTGCGCCTGCTCGCGGGTGCGTCCCCCTCCGACAGTCAGGAGGAGATCAAGGATCTGCTGGAAGCGACGCTGGACGAACTCAACATCCCCCGCCCCGGCGAACTATCGCCAGGGAAACAGTTGGCCGCGGACGGCCGAATCCTGTCCCGCCAGCCCACCGACACCATCCGGTTCGATGTCCGCGCGGGGCACGGGTCGGTCGGCGGTCACGAAATCCTTGTCTACGTCAACGATGTCGAGATGACCCGAATCGGTGCGGGAATGGGCATGGATCCCTTCGAGATCCTCATCCCCGTCAACCGGCTGATCGCGACGCCGGACCCTCAGCAGGTGCCAATCGCGCGGTGTGAATGCGGCACGTACGGCTGCGGCTCCACGGATGCGACCATCGTGCGTGACGGCGATGAAGTTCACTGGGAATGGCTCTATGAAGTCCCGATCGATCACGGGGTCACCTTTCACGCTGAGCAGTACGACGCTGAAGTTGCCCGTATCGCCGCCGATCACAGTTGGGAGCGCTCCGAGGACACCACGGCTCGGCTCGTGCTGGAGCAGATCGATCGCGCGCACCTGGACAGGTATGGCCTTTCCGTGAGTTGGGCGGCGAAGGATCATGCGAACCCAGACTTGTTCCAGATCGCGTTGTCCACTGGCAACGACGAGTACCACTCGGCCGAAGCCGGCTACCAAGTGTTCCTCCGCTTCCCGCATCGCCTCCGCAGCCCCGCACAAGTCGCTCTGGAGGTGGTCGAGGAGCTTCAGCGTGCACCACGCGAGTGGCGCGCGACCTGGCACGCCATCAAGCCTGGAGTGGGCCAGGCGCCGCCAATGGCGGGCCGCCGCTGGCGCCACGAACGCATCGGTTGAATCAACCAGCTCACGGCTAGCCGGAGGTCCTGCGACCGCTGTTGGTCGAGCTCGGACTGACCGCCACAGAGAGCACGGTCCTACCCGTCTGGTCCTTCGCGCGGCCCCTGAACGCCGCCAGCCTTGAGAAGGCTTAGCGAGCAGAGGCCTTGGCTCTGTCGCGGGCTGGGGGGAGGCGGGTTGCTTTGGTTGGTGGGGTGCTGGCCTGGAGGAGGTGTTGGGCGAGGGTGTGGACGGCGTCGCGGAGTTGGCGGGGGCTGACGATGTGGAAGGGGGCTTTGATCGAACTGATCCGCCGGGCGTACCAGTCTGGGTCGTCGGTGGAGCCGGTCAGGCGGGTGTGGGTGGCGTCGATCGGTTCGAGGCGGCCCAGGTTCCGGGCGATCCAGTCCCCGGCCCCTGCGACCGGGGCGTCGATGATGATCTCGATCTTGTACTTCCAGCCTTCGGAGAGGTGTTCTTCGATCGTCCGGACCGGGTCGAGGTCCACGGGCGGGTCGAAGGTGGTCGGCAGGGTTTCGACGGTGGTGATCCGGTCGAGCCGGAGGACTCGGCGGGCGTCCTTGGTGTGTGACCAGCAGAGCAGGTACCAGTAGCCGTGGCGGATGGAGACCGCCCACGGATCGACCTCCATGATCCGTCCCTCACCGTGCCCGCGCCGATAACCGAGCCGCAACCTCCGGCCGTCGGCGCAACCCTGGACGACAGCGGCGGTGATCTCAGGCTCGGGGTTCGTCGTATGACCGTTGGCGTGCGGCGTCGTCAACTGCCGGATCGCTTCGGCCGGCTCGGCGACGGACGTGGGCAGGACGCGGATGATCTTGTTGAGCGCCCGGCCGGCGGGATCCGTGGCATCGGCGGCCCGGTGCTGTCCCTCCAGTGCCGCCATCATCAGGCCGAGCGCCTCGGCCGTGGAGAACATCAGAGGTGGCAGCCGGAACCCCCGGCCGACGCGGTAGCCGCCGTACCGGCCAGGTGTGGAGTCGACCGGTATGCCCGCCTCTCGCAGGATGCCGACGTACCGGCGGGCTGCTCGGTCGGTCACGCCGAGCCGGGAGCCGAGCTGTTCCCCGGAGATCCCGGGATGGTCCTGGATCAGCTCTAGCGCCACCAGTGCCTTGGCGGTCGGGCTCGCTTCTTCGATCATCAGGTCTCCGCATTCCGGAAGCTGAACGTCCGCGTTCGATCCTAGCGTCGAACGCCCCGCGCGACCCACCGGTTGCTGACAGCAACCAAAGCCCGAAAGTGGCCGGAGGAATGTCGAGTTCGTGAGCTGACATTCTCACCATTCAAGATGGAGTCAGGTCGGTGGAAACTCTGGCCTACCGTCATCCGGCTGGGTCAGATCATTCTTGTCAGGAGTGCCGTGGGTTCCGAGGTCGTCGCGACCGTCTCACCGACCAGGCAGGCTTTCCGTCGCGTTCGCCGGGACCGGAGTGCCCGGCTGGGTGCGGTCCTCGTGATCGTGCTCATCGTCATCGCCGCCGCGGCGCCGCTCCTCGCGAGACTCGAGGGGCAGGACGCCTACACCTACAACATCAGCCTGCTCGATCCACTCCGCGGCAATGCCCCGAGCGGCGCGGTCGGGGGCGTCAGCGCGGACCACTGGTTCGGGGTCGAGCCGCTCACCGGCCGGGACCTGTTCGCGATCACAGTGCTCGGCCTTCGCACGTCGTTGTTCATCGCCGTGCTGGTCACCCTGATCACCACCGTGGTCGGCACTCTGGTCGGCATCAGCGCTGCCTACTTCGGCGGCTGGTACGACGCGGTCGTGTCGCGGCTGCTGGACTTCCTCTTCGGGTTCCCGCAACTCGTCTTCATGATTGCCCTGGGCATCATCGTGCCCGCCGGGTTCCCCCGCTCGTTGCTGTTGGTCCTGGTGCTCAGCGTGTTCGGCTGGGCCGGGCTCGCGCGGCTGATCCGCAACCAGGCCAAGTCACTGGTCACCCGGGAGTTCGTCGAGGCGGCCCGGTCGGTCGGTTCCAGCGGCTGGCACGTGATCACCCGCGAACTGCTGCCGAACCTCCTCGGCCCGGTGCTGGTGATCGCAACGATGGCAGTGCCCGGCTTCATTGGGCTCGAGGCCGCTTTGTCGTTCCTCGGCGTCGGAGTGCCGCCGCCGACACCGAGTCTCGGCCGGTCCATCTCGGACTCGATCGTTTGGGTCTACACCGGCACAGATCCGTGGTTCCTGGTTTTCCCCGGCGCCATGTTGTTCCTGGCCGTGCTCGGATTCACCTTGCTCGGCGACGGCGTACGGGATGGTTTCGACGTGCGGTTGAGGAGGGCGAACTGAGATGACCAACCTCCTCTGGTTCGTAGCCCGGCGGCTGCTGGCGACCGTGCTGGTGATGCTCGCGCTGAGCCTCGCCGTCTACCTGATCTTCTACGCGCTGCCGGCCGACCCGGCCCGCCTCGGCTGCGGCAAACCCTGTACTCCGGATCGGCTGGAGCAGGTTCGCCATTTCATGCAGCTCGACCAGAGCACGATCCAGCAGTACCTGGGCTTCCTCAAGGGCATCGTCGCGGGCCGGACCTTCGGCGATGGATCGGCCGCCGTGCAGTGCAACGCGCCCTGCTTCGGTTATTCCTTCCCGCTGGCCCGTCCGGTCACCTCGCTGATCCTCGACCGGCTGCCGATCACCGCGTCCATCGCGCTCGGTGCGGCGGTGCTGTGGCTCGTCGTCGGGGTGTCCCTCGGGGTCGGGGCGGCGCTGCGACGAGGCAAGTTGCTGGACCGGTTCGCGGTCGGGTTCGCCCTGGTCGGAGTGGCGTCGCCGTCGTTCCTGGTGGGGTTGCTGGCGATCCTGGTCTTCGGGTTCTGGCTGAACATGGTTCCGGTGAACGGTTACGTGCCGTTCACGCAGAGTCCGGTCGACTGGGCCTGGCACCTCGTCACGCCCTGGCTGGTGCTCGCCGCGCTGAACGCCGCGTCGTACATCCGGTTGACCAGGTCGCAGATGCTGGAGGAGATGAATCTCGACCACATCACCACCGCCCGGGCGAAGGGAGCCGGTGAGCGGCGGGTCGTGGTGGTGCACGGGCTGCGCGGAGTGCTGGTGCCGATCGTGACGATCTTCGGGCTGGATCTCGGTGGTCTGCTGGGCGGTGCGATCCTGACAGAGAAGGTGTTCAGCATGCAGGGTCTCGGCGAACTGCTGATCACCGCGGTCGGCCAGCTCGACATCGCGGTGGTGGTCGGCGTGACTCTGTTCTCGGCGTTCCTGGTGATTCTCGCGAACCTGGTGGTGGACGTGCTGCACGGAGTACTCGACCCGAGGGTGGGCCATGCCTGAGCCAGTACTCGAGGTGCACGATCTGCACGTGACCTTCCGGACCGAGGGTGGTCTGGTCCCGGCCGTGGCCGGGATCGACTTCTCGGTCGCCAAGGGCCAGACGCTCGCGATCGTCGGGGAATCCGGTTCCGGCAAGAGCGTCAGCTCGGCCGCGGTGATGGGCCTGCTGCCGCCGAACGCCGACCTCAAGGGCGAGGTACTGCTCGACGGCCGCGAGCTGGTCGGACTGGCGCAGGACGAGCTCCGCAAGATCCGCGGCAACGACATCGCGCTGGTCTTCCAGGACGCGCTCTCCGCGCTCAATCCGTACTACTCCGTCGGCTGGCAGGTCGCCGAGGCGTACCGGTTGCACCACCACGTCTCCAAGAAGGAGGCGCACCAACGGGCGGTCCGGATGCTCGACCTGGTCGGCATCCCGTCGGCCGAACAGCGGGCGAAGGCCTACCCGCACGAGTTCTCCGGGGGAATGCGGCAGCGGGTCGTCATCGCTATGGCTTTGGTGAACGACCCGAAGGTGCTGATCGCGGACGAGCCGACGACCGCACTCGACGTGACCGTCCAGGCACAGATCATGCGGCTGCTCGCGGACGTTCAGACCGAGTTCGGCACCGCTCTCGTCCTGATCTCGCATGACCTCGGGGTGGTAGCCGAGGTCGCCGACGACGTCCTGGTCATGTACGCCGGACGCGCGGCCGAGGTTGGCTCCGTACGGGACCTGTTCTTCCGCGCGGCACATCCCTACAGCCTCGGGTTGCTCGGCGCGATGCCGCGGGTCGACGTACCACCGAAGCGGCGGCTGGCCACGATCCCCGGTAGTCCGCCGTCACCCGGTTCGATCGAGACGGGCTGCGCGTTCCAGCCCCGCTGCGCGTACACCGAGCGCGTGGGGGAGCGCTGCATCACGGAGCGTCCCGAACTGACCCCGCGCCCCGGCGAAGGCAACCACGAGGCCGCCTGTCACCTCGGCCGCCGGCCGGAGGTCACCCTGTGAGCACGGACGAGCTACTCCGCCTGGACGGGGTGAAGAAGTACTTCGGCCTCCGCGGCTCCCCGTTCCGCCGCGCGGTGGCGGTGAAGGCGGTCGACGGCGTCGATCTCGTCGTACGGCGTGGCGAAACAGTCGGTCTCGTCGGTGAGTCAGGCTCCGGTAAATCCACTCTGGCCCGGGTCTCGACCCGGCTCCTGGATCCGACCGCGGGCAGGGTGGAGATCGGTGGCCAGGACGTCACCCGGCTCCGCGGTCGCAGGCTCCGGCCGGTCCGCCGGAAGATCCAGATGGTGTTCCAGGATCCGCAGGCCTCGCTCAACCCGAGGCAGTCGGTCGGCACGATCCTGACCACGCCGTTCCGGGCCCAGAAGATCCGCCCGACCCGCGCACAACTGGTCGAACTGCTCCACCAGGTGGGCCTGTCCGAGGAGCACCTGGAGCGCTATCCGCACGAGTTCTCGGGTGGTCAGCGGCAGCGGATCGGCATCGCGAGAGCGCTTGCTGTGAGGCCGGAGTTGCTCGTCTGCGATGAGCCGGTCTCGGCGCTGGACGTGTCGGTCCAGGCGCAGGTGCTGAATCTCCTGGCCGATCTCCGCGACGAGCTCGGCTTGTCGTACGTGCTCGTGGCCCACGATCTCGCGGTGGTCCGGCAGGTCTCCGACCGGATCGCGGTGATGTACCTCGGCACGATCGTGGAGGAGGGCCCGGCGGCCGAGGTGTACTCGTCGCCCGCCCATCCGTACACCCGGGCCCTGTTGTCCGCAGTACCGGTGCCTGAACCGGGTGCGGTGCGGGACCGGATCGTGCTGACCGGGGACGTGCCGACCCCCATCGATCCGCCCTCCGGATGCCCGTTCCGCACCCGGTGTTACAAGGCCGAGGACGTCTGCGCGACGACCCGGCCGGTGCTGGAGCCAGTAGCCGGCGGCGCCCACCGCGTCGCCTGCTACTTCCCTGAAACACCCCTTGAGAGGACATCATGAGACGCACGAACCGAGCGGTCGCGGTCGCGGCCGCCTTGGCGCTCGCGGTCACGGCCTGTAACGCCAACAACTCCAGCCCAGGCAGCGGCAGCAGTTCCGCTGCCGAGCAGGGCGGCACGTGGCACATTCTCAGCACCAGCAAAGAGATCAGTCTCGACCCGGCGAAGAGCCAGAACCTCGCAACCAGCACGATCCATCTGGTACTGCGCGGCCTGACCTCGTGGAAGACGTCGCCGGACAAGGGCGCCGAGCTCGTGCCGGACTTGGCCACGGACACCGGTCAGGTCAGCGCCGACGGCAAGACCTGGACGTACAAGCTCAAGCCTGGCCTCAAGTACTCCGACGGTTCGACGATCGTTGCCGCTGACATCAAGTACGGCGTGGAGCGGTCCTTCGCGCCGGAGTTGTCCGGCGGGCTGAGCTACCACAAGCCGCTGCTGGTCGGCGGCGACAAGTACACCGGTCCCTACAAGGGCCAGCAGCTCGCCTCTATCGAGACGCCGGACGACAACACGATCATCTTCAAGCTGAACAAGGCGTTCGGCGACTGGCCGTGGATCGTCAGCATGCCGGCATTCTCCCCGGTGCCGAAGAAGGCCGACACGGATCCGACCACCTACGGTGAGGATCCCGTTGCCAGTGGCCCCTATCAGGTGAAGAGCTATTCGCCGGGCTCGAAGCTCGAGCTGGAGCGCAACCCCAACTGGGACAAGGCGTCCGACCCGGCCCGCACCGGGCTGCCGGACTCGATCGTGACGGACATGGGCCTGCAGGCGGACGTGGTCAACCAGCGGCTGGTCGCGGACTCCGGCGACGACCAGTTCGCCGCCTCGACCGGTGCCCCGGTCACGGCCGCGCTGATCCCGACCGTGACGGGCAACCCGGCGGTCAAGGCCCGCGTCGCGACCTCGCCGTCGGGTGCGCTGCAGTTCCTGGCGATGAACAACAAGCGCCCGGGGCTGTCGAACCCCGCGGTCCGCAAGGCGATCGAGTACGCCGTCGACAAGCAAGCGGTCCAGGTCGCCCAGGGCGGACCGGAGTTCGGCGGGGAGATCGCGACCACGCTGATCACTCCCGGTATCGACGGTTACAGCAAGTTCGACCTCTACCCCGCACCGCCGGCGGGCGATCCGGACAAGGCGAAGTCGATGCTCGCGGCAGCCGGGGTGAGCAATCTGAACCTGGTGCTCGCGGCCGACAGTGACAAGCTCGGCGTGGCCCAGGCGATCCAGCAAGGCCTGAAGCGGGCCGGCATCACCGTGACGATCAAGCCCTACGAGGCCGAGGCGCTGACGGATCTCATCACCGGACCCAAGGGTGACTACGACCTGACCGTTCAGAGCTGGCTGCCGGACTACCCGAGCGCGCTCGGCAACATCCAGCCGCTGTTCGCGTCCTCGGAGATCGGCAACGGCGGGTTCAACCTGTCCCGCTACTCCAACCCGCAGGTGGACGCCGCGATCGCCGCGGCGACCGGTGAGCCCGACAAGACGAAGGCCGCTGCCCAGTGGGCCGCTCTGGACAAGCAGATCCTCGCGGACGCGCCGTTGGTTCCGCTGATCTCTGCCCGGAACGCGTTCCTGCACGGCTCGAAGGTGCAGAACTTCTACCTGCCGCCGTACCCGCCGTACCCGAATGTTCTGATCGTCGGGCTGAGCAAGTAGAGCCTTAAGTACGGCCCTCGGTTTCCTGGGCCTCGAAGAGGGTCGGCTGGGTCTCGGCATCGAGTCCCCAGTCGGCCCTCATCACTGTGTAGCCGGCCTGCTCGGCGGCCGCGCACACCTTCACGTCGTCATCGACCAGTACTGCGACCGGCCGCTCCTCCGCGAGAGTCTTCAGCCGGGCGAGCTTCATCACCGCGGACGGCCGGCGATCGTTGTTCCCGCGCATCAGCAGCTTGCCGTCGGGGAACCCGTTGTCCTCGAACCACTTCACCGTGTCCCGCCGCAGCCGCTCGGGCCGCCCGGTCAGGTAGACGATCTCGTGGTCCTCGGCCAGTTTGGTGGCGACTGCCAGCCCTTCCTCGAGCACGGCGTCTTCCTTGGCGTGGGCGAAGAACGAGGCCCAGTCCTTCGGCCGCCGCTCGATGAACTGGATCCGCTTGCTCGTGTCGGACAACGTCGCGTCGATGTCCAGTACGGCGTACGGGCGCAGGTCGTTGTCAGGCACGAACCCCAGCTAACCAGGTTGCGCGGTCGATCGCGTACTCCACCTCGCCGTGTTCGGTGCCCGGCAGCGGATCGTCGTACTGGACGTGGTAGACGCGGACGAACCGCAGCCCGGACTTCACCATCACCCGGCGGGACTTCGTGTTCACCGCCATTGTGTCGGCGACCACCTTGTCCACGTCGAGGTCGGTGAAGGCCTTGGCGATCAACGCCTTGGTCCCCTCGGTCGCGTAGCCGAGGCCCCAGGCGTCGCGGTGCAGCCGGTAACCGACGTCGACCGTTCCCGGCCGTTGCGTCGGCAGCAGCCCGAACCAGCCGACGAACCGGCCGCTCGCCTGCTCGTGCGTCGCGAAGGTGCCCAGCCCGGGGTGACGCTCGTACGTCGCCAGGATCCCGGGCAGTACCTTCAACTCGATCTCCTCGCGCGGCGTCGGTTCCCCGGTCAGGAACCGCATCACCTCGACATCGGAATCGAGCTCGGTGAGCGACTCGACATCGCCCGCCGTGAACCTCCGCAGTACCAGCCGCTCGGTCTCCAGGTAGACGTCCACGCCCTGATCCTCGCGGCCCCGGCGCCCAGGCTCAAGCGGATTTGGTGTTCGGATGGCGGGCGGTGTGGGGGTTGTGGGTGTGTTGGTTGGGAGATGTCGGCGGGGGCGGCTAGCGTTCTGACCGCAATGGAAGAGTCGATCACGTTTCTGCACAGCTCCGACTGGCAGCTGGGAATGATGCGCCGGTTCCTGGGGCCGGACGGTCAGGCCCGCTGGGGCCAGGCGCGGCTGGATGCCGTCATGCGGATCGGCGACGTGGCCAAGGAGACCGGCGCGGCCTTCGTGGTGGTCACCGGGGACGTGTTCGAGCACAACCAGGTCGAGCGGCAGACGATCCTGCGTGCTTGTGAAGCGCTGAAGCGGATCGAGGTCCCGGTGGTACTGCTGCCGGGCAACCACGACGCCCTCGAACCGGGCTCGCTCTGGACCTCGGCGCAGTGGACCGGCCATGCGCCGGACCACGTGACTGTCGTGACCGACACCAAGCCGCTGGAGATCATCGCCGGCGTAGAGATCATCGGCGCGCCCTGGCGTTCGCGGCGACCGGTGTCCGATCCCGCCGCTCCCGGGTACGCCGAGCTGTCGCCGGCGCGCCCTGGTACGACGAGAATCCTGCTCGCCCACGGGCAACTGACCAGCCTCAGTGGCGGGATGTCCGACGTACCGACGATCGATCAGGTCGCCCTCGAAGCAGCAGTCGAAGACGGACGGCTGCAGTACATCGGTCTGGGCGACCGGCATTCCACCACCAAGGTCACCGAGCGGATCTGGTTCTCCGGGACGCAGGAGGTCACCTCGCCCGAGGAGAACGATCCTGGCAACGTGCTCGCGGTGACGCTCGGTGCCGGCAGCGTTGAGGTGAAGCCAGTGCGAGTCGGCGCCTGGCACATGGTCGAGCACCACGCCGAGCTGTACGACGAGGAGTCGCTGACCGCGTTGGAGGACTGGTTCGCCGAGCTTCCGGAGAAGGAGCGGACCTACGTCAGGCTTGCGGCCGACGGCTCGTTGTCGCTGCCGTTGCTGAGCCGGCTGGACGCGATGGTCGACGCCCAGGGCGAGGTGTTCGCGAGCGTCGAACGCTGGGCGAAGTTCTGGACGGTCCGGCCTGCTCCGGACGCGGCCGACCTGGATGCCTTGCAGTTGAGTGGTCCCGCGCGGGCCGCCATGGAGGAGTTGCGTCAGGCGCTGGCCGGTGGTGACGAGGGCGCCGGGGCTGCCCTCACGTTGATGCACAGACTGGCGCGGGACGCGGGATGAGGCTGCACAGCCTGACGCTGCGGAACTTCCGTGGCGTCAAGGACCGTACCGTTGACCTGCCCGCGATCGGCACCACCGTCGTGGTCGGCGACAACGAGGTCGGCAAGTCGAGCCTGGTCGAGGCGTTCTCGCTGGTCTTCGACTTTCCGGACGACTCCAAGTCGACCCGGATCCGCGACATCCAGCCGGTCGGCCAGGACGTTGCGCCCGAGGTGACCGTCGAACTGACGCTGGGCGGCCGCGAGCTGACCTATACCAAGCGCTGGCTGAAGAACCGCTCCACCGAGCTGGCGATCGTGGACCCTGAGGGTCGGCGTCAGACCTGGACCGGTCGCGAGGCGCACAACGAGGCCGAGCGGCTGTTCGCCGAGAACGTCGATCCCGTGCTCTGGCAGACGTTGATGGTCGGCCAGGGCCAGTCGCTCGTGCTGCCGACCCCGGCCGACGCCGAGCCCTTGATCACCGCCGTGACGGCAGAGTCCGGTACGCCGGTCGACGGCGCCTCGATGCCACTCGTCAGCGCGGTGGAGCACGAGTACCTGCGCTACTGGACCCGGGGTGGTCGCCCGACCGGCGAGTTCGCGAAGTCCGCCGCATCGGTGGCGACCGCAGAACTCACCGCGGCGCAGGCGTTGAAGGCGATGGACGAGGTGGTCGCCGACATCCGTCGCGCCGAGCGTCTCGCGCTGGACCTGGACGACCTGAGCAGCCGGCTCGGTGATCACCTCAAGTCCGTCGAGGAGCTGCGCGAACGCAAGAAGGCGACCGACGAGATCCTGCTCCGGCGTGATTCCGTGAAGGCCCGGGCCGAGACCGCCCGCGCCCGGCTCGAGAACCACACCCGCACGCGGGTCGAGCGGGAACGCTTGCTGGACGAGGTCGAAAGGTTCACCAAGGCTGATGCGGAGCTCGCAGCCCGTCGCAAGGACGCAGAGACGGTCGCCCGCAAGGCGGCTGAGGTCGTGCACGCTGCCGAGGCGACGCTCGCGGAGGTCGTGGAGCTCAAGGACGAGCGGCGCACCGAGGTCCAGGATGCGGAGCGACTCGTCTCCGCTCTGATGGATCGGGCGGAGCTTGAGCGGTTGGCCGGTCAGCAGGCAGAGCTGATCGACGTCCGGGCGCGGATCGCCGCCGCAGGGACTGTGCTCGACGGGATCAAGGTTGACGATGCGACCGTCACCGCGCTGGAAGACGCGCGGGCGAGGATCGTCGAGGCCCGCGCGGCGCTGGCGGCCGGAGTACCGGAAGTCTTCGTACGGCGGACCGGGGCTGAGGCGGTCGAGTTGTCGGGGACCGGGTTGGACGCCGGCTCCGGTCGCAAGGTGCCTGCGTCTCTGGCGGAAGACGGCGAGGTGGAGCTGCTGGTCTCCGGGGAACTGCTCGTCGGCGTACCGGGGCTGGTGGAGGTCAAGGTCCGTGCGGGTGGCGAGGCGGCCACTTTGCGGGCGACCTTCGACGAGGCGGTTCGGCGCGAGAAGGATTTGCTGAAGAAGGCCGGCGTTCGGGATCTGCCGGCTGCGCGGGAGTTGCTGCGCAAGGGGGATACGGCGTCGGCGGAGTTGCAGGAGGCACGGCGTACGGAGCGATCGCTGACCGCGGGTGGCGACCCGGCGGAGCGGATTGCGGTGCTGGCGGCGCGACTCGGGATCGTTGAGGGCGAAGAGACAGCTGAGGGGCGCGAGAGCGCTCAGCCCGCGGTCGTCAGCGTGCCGGGGCAGATGTCGTTGTTCGAGCAGTTCGAGCCGGATGAGAATGCCTTCGACTTCGAGGACCTCGAGGTGCCGGCGCCTCTCGACGTCGGTGAGCTCGCGGTGGCGCAGCGGCGGCTGGAGACTGCGCGGACCGAGCTGGCCGAGGCAGAGCGGCTGCTGGCGGACGCGGAGTTCGCGGCCGCGCAGGCGCGGAAGGCGGCAGACGAGGACCGATCGGAGTCGCAGCAGGCTCGCGCTCGCGCGGAGTTGGCGGGGGAGCGGTTGGCCGCAGCGCTTGAGGCCTTGGAGGCCGCGCGGTCCCTGCTGGCCGACGAGGACGTCGAGGGTGCTGAGGTTGAGGCGACGGCCGAGGTCGAGGCGGTGCTGGAGGAGCTGACCGCGGTCCAGGAGCAGGCCGACTCTGTCAGAGCCGATGAGGTTGCGGGGGAGTTGGCCGATGCGCTGGCGGTCGCGACTCGCCTGCAGGGTGAGCGGGATGTGTTGCGGGACTCGTTGCGGACGACCGAGGGTCGGCTGGAGCAGTCGGGGCGAGATGGGCTCGCTACCCGGCGGGACACGGCCGAGCTCGAGCTCGCCGCTCTTCGTTCTGAGCATGAGAGTTTGAAGCGGCGAGCGGATGCGGCCCTGCGGGTTTACGAGACGTTGGGGCGGCACCGGGCCGAGGCGCAGACGAAGTACTCGGAGCCGTTGCAGAGCAGGATCGAAGCGCTCGGTCGCAGCGTCTACGGGCCGAGCTTCCGGGTCTGGCTGGACGACGACCTAGCGGTCGCGGAGCGCGAGCTGGACGGCGTTCGACTGCGGGTCGAGGCGTTGTCGACGGGTGCGCAGGAACAGCTCGCGATCATCACCCGGCTGGCGATCAGCCACCTGGTCAGCACAGGCGAAGGCAGCGTCCCGGTGATCTTCGACGACGCCCTCGGCTGGTCCGACAAAGGCCGCCTCCGCGATATGGGCGCCCTGCTCGGCCGCGCAGGCGACCACGGCCAGGTCATCATCCTCACCTGCATGCCCGAACGCTACGAACACGTGCCGCGAGCAACATTCCTCAAACTCGAGGCTTAGGCCATCGAGATCAGGGCGGCCGGTGGGAGAGTCGGAGTGGTCGCGCCGGGGTTGTTCTCGATGGTCAGGCCGAAGGCGATCTTGTCGGCTACGCCGCCCTGGATGAGCTTGGACTGGTCGCCGGTGGCCTGGCCCCCGGCGAGGCCGGCGGAGTGCATCGTGCGGGACTTGTCCATCAGCCAGAGTTGGTAGGTCTTGCCGTCGGGGAGCTTCGGCAGGTTGTTCAGGAGGACGATCGCCTTGTCCTGGCTTGCCGACATCACCACTGCGGCCTGGCCGCCTCCGGTGACGTTGCCGCGGACCGTCTGGGCGTCTGGTTCGGCTAGGAGGGCGGCTAGTTCCTCGTTCTGCTTCTTGGTGCGGGAGTTGTCGCGGTACTGGTCGATCGCGATGCCGCCCGCGCCGGCGACGGCGAGACCGGCTGCCGCGAGTCCGAAGAAGGATCTGCGGCTGAGGGCCTTCCTTGGCTTTTGCGGCTCGTCGTGTTTGAGGAGTGGGGGGAGCTGGCGGGTGGTGGCGATCTCGGCGAGGACGCGGGCCTTCAGGGCGGGAGGCGGGTCGGCGGCGACCGCAGTACCAAGTTTGTTGGCTGCTTCGCGGAGTTCCGCGACCTCGGCGCTGCAGGACCGGCAGTCGGCTAGGTGTGCTTCGAAGCCGAGGCGCTCGTCCTCGGGCAGTGCGTTCAGTACGTAGGGTCCGGTCAGAGCGTGCACTTCCGGTGTCGTCATGGCCCTCACCTCCCCGTTACACCCAGGCAGTCGCGCAGCCGGATCAGGCCGTCGCGCATCCGCGCCTTGATCGTCGCCAGTTTGGCGTCCAGCAGTTCCGCGACCTCGCGGTAGGAGTATCCGCCGTAGTAGGCCAGCGTCACGGATTCCCGTTGCAGCTCCGTGAGGGCTGACAGACAGTGCCGCACCTGCTGGACCTCGAGGTTCGTGGTGACCGCCTCGGAGACTTCGTCGTACTCCGTGGTCGCGGACGCGGCGGCAACCGCCTGCTCCCGGTCGGTGGTGGACTGCTCGGAGCGAACCCGGTCGATCGCCCGCCGATGCGCCATCGTAAGGATCCACGAGGCGAGCGAGCCACGGTCGGCGTCGTACCGGGTGGCGGTGCGCCAGACCTCGACCATCACCTCCTGCGTCACCTCTTCCGACTGGGCCGGATTGCGCAGCACCCGCCGGATCAGCCCGTAGACCCGCGGTGCCATCAGGTCGTACACCTGCCCGAACGCCACCGCATCACCCCGGGCGACGCGCGCCATCAGTTCGGCCGGCGTACCGGCCGCCACATCGGCCATCACCGGCCAAGGCAGTGCCGTCGACTCCTCGCTCACAGGCGCATCCTCATCTTCCGTACCACGGGTCCGAGGTGCTTCGGAGCAGATCGCGCTCCGGATGGGTCAGGTCTTCGATTCGCCTCAGGCTAGTCCCATCAGGCCCAGTTCCGGCGTACCGCGAGCCAGTCGAGGAAGGCCCAGGCGTAGAGCCGCTGGTGGCGCCGGAGCTCGGCGGTGCAACCGGGTGGGGGTGGTACGTCGAGCTTGTCGAGCATGTAGGAGGCAATCACCGCGGCGTAGCAGTCGAGATCATCCGCCGGTACGTCGGCGGTGAGCGGACTGCGCTGTAGTGCCTCGAGGGTGTCGATACCGTCGCGATGGGCGAGCGGGAGTAGTCCGACCCAGTCGATCCAGTTGGGTCCGAGGCCAAGCCAGTTCCAGTCGAGAGTCCAGCACTGGCCGGACTGGTCGATCAGCAGATTGTCTGGCCGGAGGTCGCCGTGAGTCGCGGCGTCACCTTTGAGCGCCTCGGGATAGCGATCCACGAGCTCCTGCAGCTCAGGCAACCTGCCACCGAGCCACGGCTGGAACCCGACCGGCGCCGGACGATCACCACCGAGCACCTCCCGAGCCAGATCCTTCGGAAACTCCGCTGACATCACGGCTTCGATGAACGACCCGACCCCCGGCAACTCCGGACTGGGCGAGAGAGCCTCAGCCATCACCTCACAGTTCGCCGTCACCGCGTCAAACTCCTCCGCACTCCACGGCACCCCCGGCATCCGCCCCCGCACCCGCCCAGCCACCACCGCAAACCACTGCTCCGCGTGTGCGGTGGCGATGATCTGCGGCACTCGGACGGCTGCGGGGAGGAGCGGGACTATTTCTGCTTCGCGTTGGTAAGCGCGGTAGGAGTGCGTCGACTCTTCGGCCGCTTTGACGAAGACCTCGCGGCCGTCTGTCAGCTTCACCGGCGCGGCGAACCCCCCGGTGAAACCGGACCTCACCGACGGACCGGCCTCGGCGATCTCGGTGCCGAGGGCAACGGCCAGGGAATGCTGGAGATCCTCGGGGAGCGCCCTCCAGTCAGGACGCAGCGAGGTGGCGTTGTAGTCGACGACGGGTGGTCCTTCCATGGCGCAGACCCTAGTACCGTGACGGATCGTGGATGGGTCTGTGGCGCTCGAGGTGCTTGATTTGGTGGGCATCTTTGTGTTCGGGATCACCGGGGGACTGGTCGGGGTCCGGAAGAAGCTGGATGTGTTCGGGATCCTGGTGCTTGCTCTCGTCACCGGGCTCGGTGGCGGGTTCATCCGGGATGTTCTGATCGGGGCTACGCCACCGGCGGCGCTGATCGACTGGCGGTATCTGGTCGTGCCCGTCGCGGCAGGGCTGCTCACTTTCTTCCTGTATCCGCGGATCGGGCGGGTCGAGCGGCTGGTGAACGTCTTCGACGCGGCCGGGCTCTCGCTCTTCTGTGTGACGGGTGCCCTGAAGGCCCTCCAGTACGGACTCCCACCGCTGTCCGCCGCGCTCGTCGGCACCATCGCCGGCATCGGTGGCGGCGTCATCCGCGATGTCTTGTCCGGCCGCGTGCCGGTCGTCCTCCGCTCCGAGATCTACGCGACCCCAGCCTTTCTCGGCGCCGGCATCGTCGTCGTGGCGGACGCCCTCGGCTACGCCCCACCCTGGGTCGCCGGAGCCGCCGCAGCCCTCTGCTTCACCATCCGCCTCCTAGCCATCCGCCGAGGCTGGAACGCCCCGCTACCTCGCATACCGTGAGCGGATGGAGACGAGCGACGGATCGGTTCTTCGGATCGCAGTGGCGCAGAGCACCGGTAGCCAGGATCCCAGCGAGGCCGAGATCCGGGCGAACGGCAAACACGTGCGTGAGCTGATGCGGCAGGCGCACGACCAGGGCGCGCGGCTGATTCTCTTCCCCGAGGGAGCGCTCTCCGGTTACCCGTCCAAGCACCTGATGTCCCGGACCAGCCCGGAGGCCGGACCGGCCGACTGGGACAAGGCCGACTGGCTCGTACTACGCGCCGAACTCGACGAGACCATCGCACTCGCCGGAGAGCTGGAGCTCTGGACCGTCATCGGCTCGATCCATCGATTGACCGGGTCGAACCGGCCGCACAACAGCGTGTATGTCATCTCCGCGGCAGGCGAGCTCGTCGACCGCTACGACAAGCGTCTGCTGTCCTTCACCGAGATCTCGCACCTCTACACCCCCGGAACAGCACCGGTCGTCTTCGATGTCGAGGGGTACCGCTTCGGTTGCGCGGTCTGCATCGAGGTCAATTACCCCGAACTGTTCCTGGAGTACGAACGGCTCGGCGTGGACTGCGTCCTCTTCTCGTCGTACTCCGAAGATCCGATGTTCGGCGTACTCGCCCAAGGCCACGCAGCCGGCAACAGTTACTGGCTCGCGTTCTCGGTCCCGGCTCAATACAGCCCCTCGGTGCCTGCCGGGGTGATCGCGCCGAACGGCGAGTGGGTGGCTCGCGGATCCACGGACGGCCTACCGGACGTCGTCCTGTTCGACCTGGATCCGTCCGCACCGGATGCCGAGGAGGCGGTGACCTACCGGCGCCCCTGGCGGTTGAAGGCACGCTCAGGGCTCTACAACGAGCACTTCGTCACAGACCCCCGAAGCCAGACCAAGACCCTGCCCTAGGCGCCCAACCACTGCGTGGCACCGGCAGTGGCAGGTGTTGGCGCTGGCAGGAGCGAACCACCCGCTTTGGCGAAGACAGTCGGGGCTAGTTGTGGGCGAAGCGGGTTTTGGGGCGGGCGAAGGTTACGGCGATGCTCGCGACCAGCGCGCAGGTGATGCCGATGGTGACGGGGACCCAGTAGGCGGTTGAGGCGCCCCAGATGTCTACGGCGTGGCCGGCGGCGGCGTTGCCTGGGGCGACGCCGAGCAGGATGCCGGTGACGGTCCAGGTGATCGCTTCGGTGAGGCGCTGGGGTGGGACCCACTCCTCGACGCACGCGGTGACGGCGACCATGGTCGGGGCGATGGTCAGACCCGCGAAGAAGAGGACGACGCCCACCAGGAAGATGTTGCCTACCCAGGGCAGCGGTGCCAGCGAGATGGCCAGGGCGATGGTGCCGATCAGGAGGCGGCGCTCGACCGGAGCACGCCAATGGATGGACCCGTACCAAAGCCCCGCGAGCAGGCTGCCGAACGCCCAGACGGCCAGGACGACGCCAGACATCCCCGGCTGCCCTTCGGCTGCGGTGAAGGCGACGGTGACGACCTCGGCGCTTCCGAGGGTGGCTCCCAGGCCTACTCCGATCAAGCTGAGCAGCACCAGCGAGAGCATCGGGAGTGGGGCCTGCTCGACGCCGTCGGATTTCCCCCGGCCCGGCGGATCGGATGCCTTCAGCAGGGCGAGCCAGATTCCACCGAAGAGGCCGAGAGCCCCGGCCGCGCCCAGAGCGGCGTACGGGCTGACCTGGGTCGCCAGGAACGTGACCAGGACGGGTCCGAGGATGAAGACGACCTCGTCGCCGACCGCCTCGAGTGCGAACGCGGTCTGCAGGGCGCGCCCGCGGCCGAGCAGGTAGGTCCAGCGGGCCCGGACGAACGAGCCGACCTGCGGACGGGTGCCGCCGGCAACGAACGACAGCAGGTACAGCGCCCAGTGCGGGGCGTCGATCCGGACGGCGATCAGTAGCCCGACGAGGCCGATCGTGCAGAGCACGCTGCCGACCAGGATCAGCAGCCGCTGGCCGAACCGGTCGACCAGCCGGCCCTGGATCGGCCCGGTGAGTGCGCCCGCGACGACACCGACGCCGGAGACCGCTCCGGCCAGACCGTAGGAACCGCTCTCCCGCGCGATCAGGATGACGGTGCCGAGCCCCAGCATCGAGATCGGCATACGACCGGTGATCCCGGCGGCGAAGAAGGCGCCGGCACCGGGACGGCGCATGAGGTGTGCGTAGGGCTTCAGCATGGGGGACCGTGCACACCGTATCTGCCCGGCCTGAGAACATCGTTGTATGCCCGTCGAAGTGTCGCCCGATCCAACCCCGCCAGATCCAACCCCGTACGACGCCGTCCTGCTGCTCTCCTTCGGTGGTCCCGAGCAGGCCGAGGACGTGCTGCCCTTCCTGCAGAACGTCACCCGCGGCCGCGGCATCCCGGACGCCCGGCTCAAGGAGGTCGGCGAGCACTACTACGCGCTCGGCGGCCGGAGCCCGATCAACGACCAGAACAGGGCACTGCTGGCGGCACTGCGGGTCTCGTTCGACGAGCTCGGCCTGGACCTGCCGATCTACTGGGGCAACCGGAACTGGGCGCCGTACCTGACCGACACGATGCGGCAGATGGCCGACGACGGCGTACGCCGGGCTGTGGCGATCGTCACCAGCGCCTACCCCTCGTACTCCGGCTGCCGGCAGTACCGGGAGAACCTCGAGGACGCGGCGAGAAACGTGGAGAGCGCTCCCCGCTTCGACAAGCTCAGGCACTACGCGAACCATCCCGGCTTCGTCGGGTCGTTCGTCGAGGCCACCGCCGAGGCGATCGGCCGGCTGCCCGAGGGTTCCGCGATCGCCTACGTGACGCACTCCATCCCGACCGCGATGAACGAGACCAGCGGACCGGACGGCAACGGGTACCTCGATTGGCATCTCGACGTGGCCGCGGAGATCACGGCCGAGCTGGAGAAGCGCACCGGCACCACCCGGCGTACCGATCTCGTCTACTGCTCACGTTCGGGCCCGCCGCAGGTGCCCTGGCTGGAGCCGGACGTGAACGAGCACCTGGAGGAGCTGGCGAGCGCCGGTGTGCCCGGGGTCGCGATCGTGCCGATCGGGTTCGTCAGCGACCACATGGAGGTCATCTACGACCTCGACACCGAGGCGGCCGAAACCGCCGCCAAGCTCAAGCTGCCGATGGCCCGCGCGGCAACGCCGGGCACCGACCCGAGGTTCGTGACGATGCTCCGCGACCTGGTGGTGGAACGCGCCGCCGCCGAGCGCGGGGAGCAGCCCGACCGGCCCTGCGTCGGCACCCTCGGCCCCGCCTGGGACGACTGCCGCCACGATTGCTGTCCACCTCTGCGCCGACCCCCGGCCGCCACCTCACCAGCGCCTACCGCCACACCGGCATAAAGGAATCTGCATGAGCTCCGAGAACCCCCAGGACCTGCTGAAGCTGGCCGTCGAGGTGGCTACCGAGGCCGCCCAGCTGATCGTCGAGCGGCGCCGCGGCACGATCACGGTCGCCGACACCAAGAGCACGGCGACCGATATCGTCACCGCGGTCGACCGGGAGTCCGAGGAACTGATCCGGGCCCGGGTCCTGCAGGCGCGGCCGGACGACTCCTTCCTCGGCGAGGAGGGCGACGACGTGACCGGTTCGAGTGGCGTCCGCTGGGTGGTGGACCCGATCGACGGCACCGTGAACTACCTGTACGACATCCCGACGTACGCGGTCTCCATCGCGATCGAGGACGGCGGGCAGACCGTGGCCGGCGTGGTCGTGGACGCGCCGAAGGGCGAGGTGTTCAGCGCGACGCTCGGCGGCGGCGCGTTCCTGGACGGCAAGCCGATCCGGGTCTCGGACTGCGACGAGCTGGCCAAGGCCCTGGTCGGCACGGGCTTCGGGTACGACGCCACGCGGCGCGCGGTCCAGGCCGAGGTGGTCCAGCACCTGATCGCCAAGGTCCGCGACATCCGGCGGATCGGGGTCGGTGCGATCGACCTCTGCTATGTCGCCTGCGGCCGGCTGGACGCGGTCTACGAGCGGGGCCTGAACCCGTGGGACTACGGTGCCGGCGCGCTGATCGCGTCCGAGGCCGGAGCCACGGTCGGCGGACTCCACGGCGCGCCCGTTTCGCCCGAGATGTCGCTGGCCGCGACCCCGGCCGTCTTCGGCCCGCTGCACGACGCTCTCGCGGCCGCGAACCCGCTCAGATCGTAAAACTGCTCATTACTGCGTAAAACATGCACTAATGAGCAAACGACTGTTCGGTCCTGTCTCAATCCGCGACACGCGGGTCGTCAGATGGACCCCGGCGCGCGCGAAGGCCTCTCGATAGGGCACAATCCCCTCCTCGGGGGCGGTATGTATGCCGCTGCCAGCCTGTCTGTCAAGGGTTTCGGGGGACCAGGGATTCCAGCATGGAATTTCTCGGCCGCTTTACCCGTTCAAGGGCTCAGCAGGCAAGACCACGGGTACAAAGAGGGCAGGGAACACCATGGCGACTGACTACGACGCCCCGCGCAAGACGGACGAGGACTCCAGCGAGGAGTCGATCGAAGAACTGAAGACTCGCCGTCACGACAAGAACTCCGGCAAGGTCGACGAGGACGAGGCCGAGGCCGCTGAGAGCTTCGAGCTGCCCGGCGCCGACCTGAGCCACGAAGAGCTCGCGGTGCGGGTTCTCCCGCGCCAGGCCGACGAGTTCACCTGTTCGAGCTGCTTCCTGGTTCATCACCGCAGCCAGCTCGCGAACAGCAAGAACGGCCAGCTGATCTGCCGCGACTGCGCTGCCTGAACAACAGCTCTCTCGCCCTGCTCGGCTGATTCCGTACCACGGGACTGCCCCCTTCGTGGGGGCGGTCCCGTTTTTGTTAGGTCGTCAGCTTGTCGGTCTTGTCCTCGTACCCCGGCGGCAGGTTCCCGGTGGACTTCAGCCAGTACTTCGCCGCCCGCTGCTCCGCGAACCGCTTGGCCGCGGCAGCCGAGGCCCCACTGGCCACGGCCCACGTCACGACCTCGACATAGCCGGCCTTGTTCCCCTTCGGCGGCTCCCCGCCGGACCCGAGCTTCCAGGCCGTGGTGACCGCCTTGTTGGCGACCAGCCCGACCACGATCGTGAACGCGGCGAGCACGAGCTTCCAGCCGATCTTGGCTCCGACCACAACTGCCTCCTCCTACAGATCCCCGACTATCAGGATCTTGCCACGCTGTTCTCCGTCAAGGCCGCTGCCAGCCGTTCCGGGTTGCGCGTGGCGATCAGCCAGTACGGCGCCGGGTCGTGGGCGTCGGTGATCTCCACCCGGACCGCCCCGGGCAGGTAGCTCCGCAGTACTAGATAGGCAGCGGGGTCGCAGTCGCGGCCGAAGGCGTGCCGTGCGTCCTCGCCGGTCAGTGGCTCCACCTTGCCCAGATAGGCCCGGTCGATGGTGGCTCTGCCGGCCTGCAGCTTCTGCGGATCCACCTGCACCACAGCACCGCCGTACCGGAGGAACAGGGTGATCAGGAGCGCCGCGGAGACCCCTCCGACGGCCAGGCCTGCTACCTCGCCGGCGGGCACTGCGGTGATCAACCAGAGCGTGAGGACTGCCAGGGCGGCGATGAGCCACCAGCGCACTGGAACGCTCAACCGCTCGCGGTAGTTCGACACAGGACCAGCCTGGCACGTGGCCTGTCGGAGGGCGTAGGTAGGGTCGCCTCTCGTGATCGAGCCACCGACGCGAACGGCGACGCCGCAACGCGAGCTGGAACCGGCAGTGCGGCACCCCGACGCGCCGGAGCCTGGCACGGTGTTGCCGTCGCACTATGAGAACTGTGTGGCCTGCGGGCCTTCCCATCCGACCGGTCTGCGGTTGGTGTCGACGGCCGGACCCGGAGTGAGCGTCACCGGCGAGTTCACCGTGACCAAGGATCATCAGGGTGCACCCGGGCTGGCGCATGGCGGCGTACTGGCGTTGGCACTGGACGAGACGCTGGGCTCGCTGAGTTGGCTGCTGCGGCGCCCGATGGTGACTGGACGGCTGGAGACTGACTACATCCGCCCTGTTCCGGTCGGCGCCACGTTGTCGCTGCAAGCGACTTGCCTGGGCTTCGAGGGCCGCCGGATGTACGCCAAGGCTGTCGGGCGGCTGGACGGTCCGGAGGGCAACGTGGCGTTGCGGGCGAGTGCTGTGTTCGTTGTCGTCCCGCGAGAGCACTTCACTGAGCACGGCACGGATATGGCGGCCGACAAGGTCCACGACTACGAGGTGAACCCATGACCGAGGTACTGATCCAACGGCTCGACCCGGAGCTGCCGGTCCCGGCGTACGCGCATCCCGGCGACGCCGGCGCGGACCTGGTGGCGACCAGCGACGTCACGCTGAAGCCGGGGGAGCGGGCGATGGTCGGGACCGGGATCGCGATCGCCCTGCAGGACGGGTACGCCGCGTTCGTGCACCCGCGGTCGGGCCTGGCCGCGAAGCACGGGGTGTCGATCGTGAACGCGCCGGGCACTGTGGACGCTGGGTACCGGGGCGAGATCAAGGTGTGTCTGATCAATCTGGATACGTCGGCCGAGGTCACCCTGCGCCGCGGCGACCGGATCGCGCAGTTGGTGATCCAGCGGGTGGAGAAGGCCCGGTTCGTCGAGGTCGAGAAGCTGCCGGGTTCGGCCCGGGGTGACGGTGGGTACGGATCGACCGGTGGTTTCGGTGATGTGACACGCTGACCAAGTGCGTTCCGATGACCTACGGGATGCGCGAGACTACGGTGCTTTGACTCACGATCGAGGAAGTAGGCAAGAGCAGTGATCTTCCGCCGCAAGGCCAAGAACGAGGACACCGAGACGACCGATCTGGCCGGCAGCGACGAGAGCGTTGCCGACGCGAGTGGTTCCGACGAGTCGGCCGCGGACGAGCCGGCCGCCGGTACCGCGGAGGTCCGGACGGACGGCCCCCTCGACTCGAGCGAGGTGGATCCGGAGCTGCTCGAGGCGGAGGACCGGATCGACCTCGGCGCCTTGGTGATCACCGGTCTGCCCGGCATGGAGCTGCGGCTGCAGGTGGACGAGCAGAGCGGAGACGTGCAGGCGATCCTGCTGGTGCTGGAGGATTCCGCGCTGGAGCTCCGCGCGTTCGCCGCGCCGAGGACGGCCGGCATCTGGCCCGAGGTCCGGCGTGAGATCGCCGCCGAGGCGACCCGGATGGGCGGAACCGCCTCCGAGACCGAGGGCCCGTTCGGTACCGAACTGGTGCTGGTGGTCCCGGTCGAGGACCCCGAAGGCCAGATCTTCAGCCAGACCTCCAGGGTGATCGGCGTGGACGGCCCGCGCTGGCTGCTGCGGGCCACGGTGCTCGGCCGGGCCGCGGTCGAGCCCGATGCGGCGCCGCCGATGGAGCAGGCGTTGCGCGACGTCATCGTCGTACGGGGCTCGGAGCCGATGGCGCCGCGGGAGTCGCTGGCGCTGCACCTGCCGGCCGGGGCACAAGCGGCCACTGAGGAAGAGGCCTGAGCGCGATGCGCGGACTACACTGCCCTCATGGGTAGCGACAAGACCGGGGGGCTTTTCAAGCGTGCCTTCCGCGGACTGGCCGGCGACCGGGACCAACAGGACGCCGAAGTGCTGCAGGACTACGCGCACGACTGTGGCGCGCGGTCGATCACCGGTTGTCATGACCGGGAGATGGTGACGCTGTTCGGAACCCTGCGGACGATCACGTTCAGCCCGCGCGGCGGCGTACCGGCGCTGGAGGGTGAGCTGTACGACGGCACCGGCACGGTCAAGCTGATCTGGCTCGGCCGGCGCAAGATCGCCGGGATCCACCCGGGATCCGAGTTGATCGCCTCCGGGCGGATCGGGGTCGTGGACGGTGACCGGGTGATGTTCAACCCGAAGTACGAGCTCCGTCCGACGGCCGCGCATGGCTGACCCGGCGCAGGGCAGCCGCCGCGACCAGCGGCTCGACGAGAACGTCGACGAGCACCTGGACGAGAAGCTGGTCGAGATCCTGCGGCCCGAGTTCGAGGCCGCGGAGTCGGCGCTGTCCGACGACAAGGCTGCTACCGAAGAGCCGGCGGTCGAGAAGCGGCCGGCCACCACTGACAAGGACTTCTTCCACGCGCTCGGCGGCTGGGGCGCGCTGCTCGACATCGGCCTGCCGTGGATCGCGTTCCTGATCGTCTACGCCGCGACGGACCACAACCTCAGGACCGCGCTGATCGTGGCGATCGCCTGTGGCGCCGCGGTGGCGCTGCTCCGGCTGGTCCGCCGGCAACCGCTCCGCAATGTGCTCGGCGGGTTCGTCGGCGTACTGATCTCCGCGTGGGTCGCGAACCGCAGCGGTCGCGCTGAGGACGTCTACCTACCAGGTCTGCTGACGAATCTCGGGTACGGCCTTCTGTACCTGCTGACCGTTCTCTTCCGCTGGCCGTTGTTCGGCCTGATCTACGGCGTCATCACCCAGACCGGTACGGCGTGGCGCCGCGATCCCGCGATGCTCCGCGGCTTCAACCGCGCGACGCTCGTCTTCGTCGGGCTGTTCGCGATCCGCCTGGTCGTCCAGGTGCCGCTCTACCTGACCGGCAGCCTGAACGCCCTCGGCATCGCGAAGATCGGCCTCGGGCTCCCGTTCTACGCCCTCGCCCTCTGGCTGGCCTACGCAGTACTGCGTGGCTCCCTCCCCGCCGACAAGTGGGACGAAGCCAGAGACCACGTAACCCACCTACTCGGCGGCGGCAAAAAGAAGAAGTAGGCACACCCCGGCCGCCTCGGTCGACGTGGTTCGTGGTTGATCGTGGTCGTCGGCGCCGCATTGTGGGGCCGATACCGGTCTACTGGGCGCTATCGGTCGAACAGCCCGCTATCGGCGGTAGGCGCGTCCGGGTGGATGCCGGGTCGTTGGACAGATGCCGGTCTGTAGGGCGGTATCGGTCGAGCAGGCGGGCATCGGCTGGGGCGGTTCACCGGCTGGTCCGCTTGGTGGTGCGCGCGTTCCGCTAGGTGGTTCGCGAGGTCTCGCTCGCCGGAAAGCGCCGCTGACCGGGCCGTTTTTGGGGGGTTATCCCCCGATAGGGTGGGTGGCCCCACGGTGTTTTCGGGTGATCAGCCACAGTTTGAGGGGATAACCCCCCTCCTGATTCGGCACGAAGGGCCACCAGCCGGGGGCATGGGTACACCAATCGCCGAGGTCACGGAATCACCAGCCGTCACTCCCGACGAACCATCCGCGCGGCTGACCCGACGAACCACCCGGGCGACACCCCTCGACGGAATCCCTGTCATTTGTGGCCGTTCTTCTCAGCGGCTCCGGGCGTAGCTGCGTCCTTCCCTGGTCGTGGTGAGGTGTGTCAAGGGTCGAACTTGTTCGAGCCCGAAGGGCCGCGAAG
>Ga0193717_1000443_pt1 | contig 28365 bp, 16 predicted proteins | sample U2c2metaG_FD_145900 | JGI IMG/M metagenome (GOLD analysis project Ga0193717, IMG submission 145900) | Soil microbial communities from a riparian zone of the East river system, Colorado, United States - U2c2 | ecosystem: Environmental > Terrestrial > Soil > Riparian zone | place: USA: East River...
CATGCCAAAGGTCAGCCATCTGTTGAGGACGGGCACGTCCGGATGAATATGGCTCCGCAATTACGTGATATCAGGGAAGGATTTACAATCGTAGCTTCTTACCCACAGATCAAAAATATACCGATCGTTATCGGCGAATCAGACCCCGAAGGTTGTGCTGCCTGCGGAATGGCAACTAATCCATCTAATGCTTACCGCAATGGAACCATGTATTCCAGCTATACCGCGGCCTCATTTGCCCGGGAATACCTGCTGGCAGATTCATTACAGGTGAATTTTATGGGTGCGGTTTCCTGGTCGTTTGAATTTGAAAATCAACCCTGGTTCTATGGCTTTCGGGATCTGGCAACCAATGGGGTAGATAAGCCGGTGCTGAACGTATTTCGCATGTTTGGTATGATGAAGGGTAAAAGGGTAGCGGTAAAAGGTAGCCAGATGCGTACAGTTAAATCAGTTGCAGATTCAAGTGTTAGAGGTGCTTATACCGATATAGGCGGATTGGCCTCTAAAGATAAAAGGGGAGTTACCCTGATGGTTTGGAATTATCATGATGATGACCTGCAAGGTGCAGATGTACCTGTAAAAATAAACATCAATGATTTACCGGCTAAAACGGTAACATTTGCCCAGTACCGCATTGATAAGCAGTACAGTAATTCATACGAGGCCTGGAAAAAAATGGGTTCGCCCCAAAAACCAACTGCCGCACAAATTCAGGAGCTGGAAAAGGCGGGGCAATTACAAATGACAGGTAAACCTGAAAAGATGCTGGTTAAATCAGGCGGGTTACAAACCGAAATAACATTGCCGCGCCAGGGCGTTTCTTTATTAAAGCTGGATTGGTAAATCAGGCATTTTTAGAATCCAGCTCAATCTGATTTTTATACATGGGGAAGCCTTTCTCCTTTTGTTGGCTTTTAATAATACCTCTCCGTAACTGTTAAAGGTGTTGCCGGTGGAAAGAAATAATTCGTTATTCAGTTTAACTTTTAATGCCTCAGGAAGATGAGCAGGAGCAGATAACCTGTACATGAACACTGTGTTCATCAGGGCATTTACTTTACTGGGATGAACAAAAAATGTATATAAATGTGTAGTAAACTGTGAATAGAATATACCCTATAACGTGCAAAAACTCGATATATTTAACACATTGATTGTGTTATTGATAATGATGTTCATTAAAGCAATTACAATTTATGCATTAAAATTAATGTTTTGTCGAAAAATTAATTATTTGAAATCTTAATTTTCTTTCATGCTTTTTAACTCATTAAACTTTGCATTTTTTTTACCGGTAATTTTTATATTATACTGGTTATTAAATAAACAAAGTCTCCGTATCCAAAACATTCTGCTTTTAGTTGCCAGCTATTACTTTTATTCATGCTGGGATTACAGATTTCTTTTTCTTCTTATTTTTTCAACATTACTTGATTATTTCACAGGTATTAAAATGGCGGAGGCAAAAACCTTCCGGAGTAAAAAGGGTTGGTTTTGGTTAAGTGTGTTGGTTAACCTGGGCTTTTTAGGTGTGTTCAAATATTACAATTTCTTTGGACAATCATTTGTTGATATGTTTAGTCACCTTGGTGTGCACCTGCAGCTTTCAGCAATTAATGTGATTTTGCCGGTAGGTATTTCCTTTTATACTTTTCATGGTTTATCATATGTTATTGATATTTATAAAGACCGCATTAAACCTGAAAGAAACTTTATCGATTATTCATTATTTGTAAGCTTTTTTCCGCTTCTGGTGGCCGGGCCAATTGAACGGGCAACCCACCTGTTACCGCAGTTAAAGAAAAAGAGATATTTTGATTATAATAAAGCAATTGATGGTTTAAGACAAATTTTATGGGGACTGTTTAAAAAAGTTGTAATTGCTGATAATTGCGCTGAATACGCTAACCTGATTTTTAATCATTCCTCTAATTACTCAGGAAGTTCATTAGTGCTGGGCGCTTTATTATTTGCTTTTCAAATTTATTGTGATTTTTCCGGTTACTCAGATATAGCCATAGGCACAGCGCGTTTACTTGGTATTGACTTGTTAAGAAATTTTGCCTTTCCATACTTTTCAAGAGATATAGCCGAGTTTTGGAGGAGATGGCACATTTCATTATCGAGCTGGTTTAAAGATTACCTGTATATTCCCTTAGGTGGTAGTAAAGGCGGCTTATGGATGCGGGTTAGAAATACATTTATAATTTTTATAGTGAGCGGATTTTGGCACGGAGCAAACTGGACATTTGTAATATGGGGCGCGCTGAATGCACTTTTTATAATGCCCTCTATAATTTTCAAAACCAACAGGAGCAACTTAGAAATCGTAGCAAAAGGTAAGTCCCTTCCTTCTCTACGGGAGCTTTTTGATATTCTGCTAACCTTCTCTTTAACTTTAATAGCATGGATATTTTTCCGCTCGGCAAGTGTGGGACAGGCACTACAAATAATAGGCGGTATATTTTCTAAGGACTTATTTAAGATGCCTCAAACGTCACCCAAACCTGTAATTCTGGTTATAATCATTTTATTCGTGATCATTGAATGGATTGGGAGGGAAGGAAAGTATGCTATTGAAAATATAGGGATACAATGGACGCCTGTTTTAAGGTGGAGTTTTTATTCATTCATTATAGTTTGTATAGGCATGTACATGCAAACGAGCGGGTCAGATTTTATTTATTTTCAATTTTAGTTATGAAACGATTTACAGTTAGACTATGCTTATTTATAGCGTTTGCCAGCGTTTTTTATATCATAACGATATTAATATTTGGAACATTAATTCCCGCCTCGCTTGCTAAAAATTTCGACTATTTTGGTGGTGGCGGCTTTACCAGAAGGAGGATGAATGACGCGGCAAAGGTAAATGGGGTTGATGTAATAATTATAGGATCATCACATGCTTACAGGGGCTATGACCCGAGGATATTTAAAAAGGAGGGATTAACTGTTTTTAATCTTGGCTCAAGTTCCCAATCGCCATTACAAACAAAATACCTGGTAGAAAAGTATATTAAAAATTTAAAGCCAAAATTTGTTATTGTTGACATATATCCCATTTTATTTGGTGTGGATGGCTTAGAATCGCAAATAGATTTGATATCAAGTGGATTAATGGATAAGGATATCGTGAAAATGTCGTTCGAAATTAATAACATCAGGCTTTATAACAGTTTAATATTTTGCGCATTAAACAATGCATTTCATTTAAGAAAGCAAAAGAAGTTAGACAGGACGGGAGATACCTATATTCCCGGAGGATATGTGCAATCGTATGAAAGTTTGAAATTTAAGAAGGCAAGATTTACTCAAAAAATTAGTGTATCTGCTTTACAGTTAGGCGCATTTAAAAAAATGCTGGCTGAGTTGCGGCACAGAAACATTAAATACATCATAGTGCAGGCCCCTTTTTCAAAATCGAACTATAACTCCTATACAAATAATGATGAAATTGACAGGTTGTTTGCAGGTTTGGGAGGGTATTATAATTTTAATAAAATATTGAATTTACCTGATAGTATGTATTATGACGACAGTCATTTAAATCAGTTTGGAGTTAATGCGTATAATGCCAAACTGATTGATACGCTGAAGAGCGCTGGTATCCTGAATACCGTGGCTGGATTTAAACTTAAGGATTGTGTAAAAAACTACCAGGTTTTAAATGACAAGTAGCATCATACGATTGCAAATGGGAATCTGATTTATTTAACTCGCTGTTCATAAAATGAAAAAAGCCCGTATCTAAGTTGTTTAACTCAGATACGGGCTTTTTTCTTAACAGACGATGTTAATTCTGTGATGTAATATTTTCGATTACTGAAAATTGTGTAGTTGATTAAAGTACGCAAAATCCTTATGGTTTATTTCCCTTTCGGGCAGGGATTTAAAGTAATCCAGGGTGATCTTCAGACCCTCGCTTCTGGCAACTTTGGGCTCCCAGCCTAAAATGCCCCTTGCCTTGGTAATGTCCGGGCGGCGCTGTCTGGGGTCATCCACCGGTAAGGGCAGGCTGATGAGCTTTTGATCGGTGCCGGTCAGTTTAATGATCTCCTGGCCAGATTGTTGGATGGTGATCTCATCCGGGTTACCGATGTTCATCGGTTGTGCATAATCACTGTGCAGCAGGCGGTAAATACCTTCCACCAGGTCATCCACATAATAAAATGAGCGGGTTTGTGAACCGTCGCCAAACATGGTTAAAGGCTCGCCCCGCCATTTCTATTTTATTTCTTTGGGTGATAAAATTTGTATTAATAAGGGAAAAATCTGCTATTAGTTACACTTCTTGCATTCTTAAAAGGAAGTCTCTGGTTTCTTTTCCTGTAAATGGTGCCGATCTTGTCTCCAAAAAGAAGCATAGACAATACTTTGTTTGAGCCGCACAACAATCTGAGCAGGACAGGGAAACTTAGTCCTGCAATCAATCCGGTCAATATCTGTAGCGGGATATTATGTACAGATAATTTGGCCAATAGCACCCTGGATGCAACGGCTCCAAATATATGAAACAGGTAAATGCTATAAGAAAAATCGCCAAGCCAAACCAATTTGCTGTTTTGATAACCCAGGCTTATCATCAATATGCAAGCGGTTGAGCCAACGCCAAACGTTAAAAGATTAGCAATTATATCAGGCGAATCCTCATTAAATATATATAACTGATAACCTAATGAAAAGACGAATATTATACCTGCTGTTTTAATTATACTTTTTTTAAATATAACCTCATAGAATCTTTTTAATGATAGGCCCAGGATAAAGAATGTTAGTAAAAAGGGTACTCTGTTCAAGCTGAAATAATGGAACTTGAAAGGTAATAATATAAAGATCAGCGCTGTTATTATCAGGCAAATCATTGCGGATTTTAAAGTATTAAGCGCTTCAAAATTTTCGAGAATGGTAATAATCAGAAACACGATCATCATGCCTTGTAAAAACCCAAAATGTGCATATGGATATACATAAATACGCCAAATATCATTCAGGTCATTTTTGGAATTTGTTCCGGGAATAGCGTATTGCAACAGATAGAAAAGAGTTGATACAATAACTAATGGTATCAATAGTCGATTAATTTTCCCGGTTATAAATTTGGAGTTGGAAGTAAACCTTGAAACCGGTTTATAGGCGTAAACAAAGCCCGATATGGCAGTAAATAACGGTATTTGGATATATTGAAATGCGTAATATAAAAATCGCCATATAGAGTCATTAGCTACTTTTAATCCATTACCTGATACTGATCCTATGACATAGCCCAATACTATTAAAATTATAGCAAGGCCCCTAAGCGTTTCTATGCTTAAATTTTTATTAGTCTGGCTGATTTTCATTGCAAAAATATAATTGAAGGCAGATTAATAATTGATTTAAATTTTAAAATAAAGAGAAAATGTATTGTCGAAATCAGAATTTTAAAAGTGCCTGATTCCAAATATTTGCTCAACATGAATTCAACAGAACGGGGTGTTCACAGCTTCGCCCCTTCACTTACAAACTATAGCTGGAAATAAGGGCTATTTGAGACTATCCGATCCAGATAGTTTTGCAAAACGCCAACAAAATATTAAAAATCAGTAAGAATCTGTTTTTAAACAAGCGTTTTGATACCTAATTGTAAAATTATGTATACAGATGAGAAATGAGATGAGTAAGATTAGCGTAATTTGATAAACCGGGTTTTCTGAGCCGGTAAAATAACTGGGAATGAAAAGGCAGTCAGGAAGGAGTTTAACAGGATGCTCTGACAGCTAACTAAAACAAATTAAAAACCCACTGTACAAAACAGGTCGGCCTGCTTTGTACGGTGGGTTAAATAAAGTTAAATTATAATGTCAGATTATTGGCAACAAGTTTTTTTAACCAAACTGTATAAGGAGTGGTCCATTTTATGATGCCGTAATTAGCTTCCAATGCACTGCTTTTTTGAGGTTCATTGAACAGCTCATAAATAATAGCGACTTTAACCTGGGGATTGTTCTTACACTTGGTGATGAATTTTGAAAGAAATGCATTCTGATCTTTTTCATACGTACTTGTATTTTTATACCTCTGGTTGATTTCTGTGAACCAGATAGGTTTGTCTGGAAACAGCGTGCTCAGCTTTTTGGTAATATCAGGAATGTTGGTGGGAGAGTTTGGAGCAATGGCTTCCATTTCAGAATACCAATGATAAGCAACAACATCAAATTTTACACCACTCCAATCAAGCATCCTAAGAAAGCCGTAATGTAACCAACCGGCAGCTATCATGGTTTTTGCGCCAGCATCTTTTGATTTAATGCCTTCATCCATACCTTTTAAATAGGAGGCAACAACATTAAACTTGGCGCGATCATAATCATCCTGGCTTGCTCCGGTTTTATTAGGTAGCAGCAATTTAAGTTCAAGGTCATTACCAAGCTCGTAATAAGTAAAATACTGCCCGTATTTAGCGGCAAAGTTACTTCCGATTGTTTTACCAGCCTTATAAGCAGCCGATGTGCTTGCCGAAAGATCTAATGTTCGGGTATAAAGCATGGGTAAAATATTTACTTTACCGGCCGCCGCAGCTTCCCTAAGGGGTTCAAATAAGTAAGGAACAGTTACGGTTCCATCTGATGTGGTTTGGACATCCACCCTGTACCAGTTCATTCCCATGCCTTTGATCAATTGAATTTGCTTGGTAGGGGGAGTTTTGATATAAGGCGCATCTCCCAGCGGGTGCCCTGATATACCTAACTGTAAACTGGAGCCGCTGATTGAAATTTTACTGGTACTGCTCACTGCGGCCAGTGATTGCATTTCCTGGGAAGGTTGAAGAGTTGTTTCTACGGGTTGAACGTCATCTTTTCTCGAACATGAGGCTAAAATAAAGCAGGCGAAGCCTGTCAAACTTACGATTTTAAGTTGATTTTTTTTTAACATAAGCGGGTTTTTTTAATTAATAGTATTAGCTAAACGTTACTTTCGTTAAAAATGTTGCATTAAATGTCTTATTAATTAATAAAGTGATAAAGTCAAAATCCATTAAAGCAATTTCAATTTGCGTTTAACGCGCCATTTGCTTTCTTTTTGAGGGAGTTATGAAATACTTAGTGTGTTGAATTTGTTACAAAAAAAAGTTAAAAAAAAAATTATTGAAATGTAGCCAAATTTACTTTTAAGGCAAATTTAAGATGGATAACAGCAAGGAAAAGCTTGGCAGGATTTTACTTTAATTGCCGGAAGCGATTAAACACGCGGGGCTGTGAAATAAAAATTAACCAGTTAAATTAATGGGTATAACGCCAGCATAGCCATTATGATTTAATCATAATGGCTATGCCAGAACAAAATTTTCAGACTGATAGCTAAACTTCTTTAGGCAACTCTAAAGCGTTTTCAAATGAGGTATACTCAGACGGTATTTTTCCGTCCGTACTCCGTAAAAGAGTTTCGTTGTACTTTTCCAGTAATGTTAGATATTTGTTTTTCCAACATTCCTGTTCTTCATAATCAATACTTAAAGTGTTACGTAAAGGCTGTTCAGGTACCTGATAAATGATTTTGAAGTCATCTGGTTCAAAAATTTCAGGAAATTCCTGAGCAAAGTCATGCCGTATAATGCATCCAATCCTAAGTATAACATCTCTTTTTAAATGTTTTTGATTAAACCAGTTATAAATGGATCTTCTGTTTACTTGCATGCTCCTGGCCAGGTCACTGATACAATAACCATTTTTTCTAACTCTATACTCTACTATTTGGCCGTAATGTTTATCCATGACTTAATTAAGTGAAATATCTATTAAATAATCATGTTCAGTTCAAAAATAGCATTATTAAAAATTATCGGCAGGGTATTTAATCATTAGTTAGTATTAATAATGAAACACTTTTCTGAGTATAAATACTTAAAATTCAGAAACAAATGCCTAAAATCTTATTGCTAAACCAAAAACCTTTAACAATATACATATATTATTGTAGATTGTTTTAAAAAACAATAAAATAATTAAAATTTTTATAATTTATAGGAAGGTTCCCTGCATAATACGAACTTGCTAAGGGATATCTTATTTTTGATTTAACCTGTTAATAGGTTTGAGGAAGTGTTGAATCAGATTAATTAATGTTTAATATAATTGCTTGTAAGCTCACCGATTATGGTTTTAATTAGCCAAGGTTTTACTAAAGGATTATGATAGGTAACTGTTTTTATTGATTTATTTGTAACCCCAGGTAGATTTCGTCAGAGCCCAAAAGGCATTATCAAATACTTTGCGTTTTGTTAAGGTTTTGATAAGGGATAGCTCAATCTGATTTTTATATAATACAATTAAGCTACCGTTTAAAGACAGGTAGTGCAGCACAGCTTTTAATGCTTGGCTAATTTATTCTTTGCTTTAATCTGTTGTATGCCCAAACCAGAATATTCGCTAAAAACAATATTGCAATTAATACTTCCATAATTAATCAGTTGAATATTCTATCCATTAAATTCTAATAAATCAACTTGATAGTCAATCAAATCTATAGTTTAAAATGTTCATTTTTTTGAAATCAACTTCCCATTATTTGCACAATTTAATTCTCACAATTCCAGTTATTAAACTCAAAATCAATCCAGGGTTTTGATGAAAGCCAATCTCGGAAGTTGTTGAAACAATGATGTGAAAATGTGCATTTGTCTATTTGTTTAATTGCTTATTGTGATAGTTTTTTGTCAATTACTCATAGTTCTACACTTTTTCACATTATGATATACACTTTTTGTTAATCCTAATTTCTACTCCATGGATGTTCTATTTTTACTTAACTAAACAGTATGAGTATGAAAAATTTTAACAAAAAATTTAGCTGGATTGAACCAGCGCCCATTAGTATTGTGCCATTTTCATCGATCTTATACAACGGGAAAAAGGCGGCTTTACTATTCTCAGCTATCATCTTGCTGTCTGAGTCTGGTTGTAAAAAAATTACTAATGCGGCCCCAACAGAAGATTATTATGGCTACGGCAAATTAATAGTAGAGTGTGAAAGCAAATGTCATATTTCTTTTGGTGTACCTGATAAAATGAATGTTTATGATATAGAGGCCAGCGCAGCCACTTATTCTTTCAGATATCAAACTAAATACGATTTAGATATAAGCATAACGCCTACAGATAAGGATCAAAAGGTAACGATGAGCGTATACAGTAGAGAAGAAAAACAAATATTTCGTAACTCAGCTGTCAGGAAGGTTAATGAACCATGGGTATCCAAAATATTAGTTCCTTGAAAGTTTATAGCTTTTATTAAAGTGACATTAGTTTTTAACGCCACTTCAATAGTTTAATATTTTCTAATGCGATTATATTGTGTTTCACCGGTTCCCCTGGTGTAACTATTGATCTTTTTCAACCGGGTATAAACGTCTCTCGTTTAATGTTACCCGCGAAACTATACAGTAGTGATTTTTTTCAAATGATCCCTTCAAAAAAGAAACCGTATTCCATTCAGAATACGGTTCTAATTAACTGATCTGTACTAAAAAAGTCTGTTACATATTACTTTCTATTTTGTTTATTAATAGAGAATTATATTTTTCTAATAGCTCAATATATTTATCTTTCCATAAAGATGGATTTGGCGCTTCCCAGAATAAAAGGTTATTTAAACCAGACGGATTTTGAATATCAAAGTCATCTTTTCGGAATAGCTCAGGAAATTCAACCGAAAAATTATGGTTAATAATTATCCCTATCTGATAAATAATATCCTTTTTTAAATATTTTTGGTTAAACCAATTATATACAGACCTCCTGTTCATATGAGTTATGCGCGCAAGCTCGCTGATACTAAAGCCATTTTTTCTGACAATTAACTCAACTATTTGACCATAATGTTTATCCATAATCAATTTTTCTATAGTTTGAACGAGTTCTTAGTTGTTTTGATAGATTATATTCTTTTGGATTATAAGTTGAATGTGTTAAACATGTAAAAGCCTTATTTCATTTTTTAAGAAAACAATGGTTGATTTGTATGAGAAAGCGCCCGCTGATTTATTTTTACAGTAAGGGCACAATTGATGTTATCAATAACCATAACAACCGATCTGCCCTGTATCTGAGCTATCTCTCCTTTATGATTTAAAAGCGGGCCATTGATAACTTTCACCATGTCTCCAACGTTGATATTTTCTAAAGAAATGGCTTCGATATCGGTATACTGTTTTACAATCAACTTTATTCGTTCGATCTCTGCATCCTTAATAGTAGCCGGCTTACCACCACTGGATATAAAATTCACTATTCCTGAGGTTTGCATTATTCGGGCCTGCTCCCAATGGCTTGCCTGAACAAAGAGATATGAACGAAAGAGTGGCACCTCAATTATTTTATGTCTGTCAACCCACTGCTTGCTTGTTTTAACAAGCGGGCAAAAAGAATTAAAATTTTGCTCCTTTAATAATTGATCAACCTTTTTTTCCCATCTTGACCGCGTATAAAGAACCATCCAGTTTTTTTCATTTTTTTTCATGAGTAGCATATTAAATAGACATAGTATTTATTGATTTTAGTCTTCTAAACCCTTTTTGCCTCTGTTTTAAATGTTAAAAAATGTCCTCTAACATTGATTATTCTAAATTAAACCAAAAGAAGGCATGATTTCGGGCTATGATAAGGTTGTGTACCAATTTGTGAAAACCTGTAAAGCGGAGGTGTTTTTTTTGCACAGTTATGGCTCTTTTATGTTAAATATGACCCATAACGAGTTATTGAAGGCGGTTAGAATCGCGATAGGTTGTATCGTTTTTTTTTTCTCACTTCTACACAATTACTGTACAAGTATCCTAACAAAGCGACTTTTTTAGTCCAGAATAATTAAACTTGTGACTAACAATAAGCGATATTTATTTGCCATGACGCTTGCTATGTAAGTGAAAGAGCGAAGCATATTCAAGATTTAAGCTGTAACATCCAGGTCGGGAAGACTTGGTTTATTCATGGGGAATGCTACGAATTACTGTTTCATTCCTAAGATCTTTCATTACTGGTTCCCCCAAATTTATGGTTGACTATATGCATATGGCCCAAACTTTGACACTTAGAATTATATTATTGTTTTGTTTAAACACATTAGGTATCAATAGTATTGCTCACGCTCATTACTGGAAAGAGATGGCATACTCAAAATTCGATACCTGTGATCATGTGAGTACGCTGCCATGCAGTGCAATAAAGGTTAATTTACCGTATAACTTGTCATTTAATGCGGTCGTAAGCAATAGCATAACCGATAAAAATGGGTTAGGAACGGGTTTTACAACAGTAAATAATTATTCAGGTGTAAGGTTAGCGGCAGATGGGCAGCCATCTAATACGCAGGTGCCAGGTTACGAACGATCAAAAATAACGTTGACCGCTGGCCGCCTGCAGCTGGTGAGTAATAAAGGAATCGATTTTCTGACCAGCAATAATCAATTGAATGTTCTTGGGGTAAAAATAAGCACAGTTAAAAAGCTGCAATTAGAGGTAAAAGTAATGAACCCTTACAATGGTACGCAATCTCAGCAGGCAGGTTTGTGGTATGGCCTAAACGATAAAAATTATGTTAAGCTAAATATAAACGGAAATAAGGTAGAGTTAAGAAAGGAGCTTAACGATGTATCAAGCAACGCGACAGGAAACGCCAATCCGGATCAGCGGATAACGGCGGCCATAAGCGGACTCAATACTAAAACAGTAACACTGCGTTTGGTGATCGACCCGGCAGCGCATACGGCAGAGGGTTTTTATTCAACAGATGGTATTAACTATACCAGTGCCGGGGCCAGCTATACTTTGAAAGCGCTTAATATAACTGGTATGGGTTTAACTGATAGTACAGCTTATGCAGGTATATATGCAAGTCACCGTAATGGACCTACAGCTATAACGTATAATTTTGATGATTTTGCAATATCCAATCCTGAACCCGCTTTAAAAACACTGGCCTTTTCACCAAGCACATTAAAATTTATTTTAATAAAGGGGGGGCATGTTATACCACAGTCCGTTTCCATCCAAGCAAGTCAGGGGCATCCTGCTTTTACACTATCAAAAACCAATGCCGATTGGTTGAACTTACCTCAAAATCCAACTGACATTATAATATTTAACTCAAATATTATAAATTCTGCTACTAATGCAGGTAATTATCAGGCGATAATTACTTGTGCCGCGCCCGGATATCAGCCAGCCACATTGTTAATTACTCTTACTATTATAGATGCCATACAGCAGCAAACCGCTAAGATTAACTTTCAGGATGCTCAAACCGTACCTCCTTTGGGTTATATGAAAGATTATGGGCAACCCTTTGGTCCAAGAACAGGTCTATACCAGGGAAGCGGAATGGAGTTCGGTTGGAGAAAAAGATCTGACGCGAGTCCGCTCAACTTAACTGCAAACACGCGTAACCGCAATCTCCCCGAAGATATTTTACTGGCTACTTTAATACATATGCAGGCTAATACACTTAGCGGAACATTTAACGGAGTAAAAATTGAAGGTTATTGGGAAACAAAAGTACCCAACGGAACATATGATGTAACCGTATCAGTTGGCGATGGTTTGGTTAATCCCTCACCAGAAAAGCATACCATTAACATTGAAGGAATAAACGCAATAAACCTCTTTGTACCCAATGGTAAACAAGGCACCATTGGCCGTTTTAAGTCGGCAACAACAAGGGTAACGGTAGCTGATGAGTATTTAACCATTAATGCCGATGGGGGTATTAATACCAAACTCAACTTTGCCAACATCGTTCCGGTATCCTTAAACTCATACTTGTACTGGGCCTCAAACAATCAAAATTTACTTATAAAGAAAGGGTCGCCTGCCACCAATTCGTTTTCGGTGCCTTTGGGCAGCTCAAATAATTTGGCAACAACATATAATGTTACAGTAACTTATGCAAGTGGAGCTACCGGGTGGTTAAGTTTTAACGCCGCGCAAACAGGGGTACAGCCCAACGTAGGGTTTAATTATACCGCGGCTAAAAATTTACCCCTGGGCACTTATAAAGCTACGGTAAAAGCAACATCGGGCCAGTTTACAAGTACAATATTCCCTATCCAAATAAGTGTTGTTGATAGTTTAAAGCCATATGTTATTTCATCAACGCCACCAAACGGGGCGATAAATGTTCCATTAAGTACGGTAAGTATAGCGGCTAATAATTTGCACGTACCTGTTGTAGCCGGCTTTCAGGGAGGCGTTGATAACCGTACTATTACAAACACAACAGTAAAATTATTCAAACAGGAAGATGCTGCTTTAACTCTGGTACCGGGTGTGGTGCAGGGAACCGGCGGAGGAGATGCAATAAGTTTTTCCCCCTCATCAAGCTTGCTGCCTAATACTATTTACAAATTTGTTATTACATCAGGTGTAAAGTCACATGCTGGTGCTGCTTTTGCACCTTATGAAGCTACTTTTACTACTAAAGCAGCACAAATTGATTCATCTGCTCTTCTTAATGCCCGGTTCACCAAAGTTCCTGTTCCCGGTACACAAAACAAAAAATATTGTTCTTTAAAAATCGGACCTGATGATAAGTTTTATGCTTTGAGGCTTGACGGAACAATTGAAAGGTACAATATTAACCATGCCAATGGTACGCTTACTATAAATAAAACGATAAGGACCCTTATTAACAAATATGGCACACGTTCTGCGATAGGTTTAACTTTTGATCCACGATCAACAGCATCAAATATAATGTTGCTGGTATCACACTCCTCGTCGGGACTTACCACAGCACCGGCATTTGATGGTAATATTTCACTTTTACAAGGCGACAGTTTGCAGAACGAACAATTAATAATAACCAAACTTCCGCGTTCCAGCCGCGATCATATGGTTAACGGATTGGCTTTTGGCCCCGATAATGCGCTTTATATTTGCCAGGGGAGTAATAGCTCAGCTGGCTCGTTCGATAACGATTGGCAAAGGGCCGAAAGTTTGCTTTCGGGTACCGTTTTACGCCTGGACCTCAATAAACTCAATGGATTAGCTTTACCGCTGAATGTTCAAACCGGCTCTAATCAAAGTGTCATCAATAATGCCCCGGCAGTTGCAGCAAAAATGAGCGATGGTACCTATAATCCTTATGGCAGTAATTCACCATTAACTATTTATGCTTCGGGTGTTCGTAATGCTTATGATCTGGTTTGGCACTCTAACGGTCAGTTATATCTTCCAACCAACGGATCTGGCGGCGGGGGTAATTCTCCTGCTTCAGTAAATGGTACACGCCGGCCTGATGGTACATTTTACAATGGTCCGCTTATACCTGCTACAACAGGTGTACAGGTTCAAAATGATTGGCTGTTTAGAGTTAACCCAGCCAAACCGGTAGGTTATTATGGCCATCCTAATCCATTAAGGGGGGAATATGTAATAAACAGAGGATTTACTGATAACCCGCTATATTCACCTTCAGTGGTGGCAGATGCGCGTTACCGCCCTGCATACAATTTTGGATTAAATAACTCGCCAGACGGTGTATTAGAATATAAGAGCACCACTTTTAACAACGCGTTAAAGGGGAAATTATTGGTTTGCCGATTTAGTGGCGGGGGGGATATTATTGTCATGGAACCCGGTTCATTAGTGCAAACAACTTATCCAGGCAATGACGATCATATTTATGATATCGTTAAAGTTACTACAGGTTCAGGAAACAGCGGCCTGGTAGGAATGTCGGGATTTGCCAATCCGCTGGATATTGTGGAAGACGTTATTAACGGCAATTTATATGTCATTGAGTATAACTGGAATGATAACCCGAATCTTGTGGCGCAAATTACGCTTTTAAGGGTTGCAGCCTCTTCACCTGCTTCAGCCATGCTTGCGGTTACGGCAGTGCCGAAAACACAGGCCAATGAATACCAGGACAAGGAATATGAGGTAACATTAAGCAACAAAGGCGATGGAGTATTAAAGATAAAAGATATTGGTATTTACGGCACCGATGCTTCAAAATTTAAAATAGCCGATATACCATTGCCTGATAAAAAAGCTCCGTTAGTACTGAAAAAAAACAGTTCATTGTCTTTTAAAGTGCTTTTACGATCATCAACTAATAACGCTTTACAGGCCAGGCTTAAGGTTACAAGCGTGGAGGACACTATCAAAGAAGTAGCCATCAATAACACTCCACGGATTGACTCCATAATAAAAAGTGCAGGCGAAAAAAAAGAAGTAAAAGATCAGAAAAATGACGGCCGTGTTTTACAAGCCTATCCTAACCCCAATGGTGGAGGGTCGCTTTATATAAAACTGAGAAATTTTAAAGTACATGAAACGGTTACTATTTCCCTATATACTATGGATGGTAAAAAACTTAAAACTATAGAACAAGTGACAAATTCACAAGGGCAAATAGATACCCGATTTGAAATTAAGCCGGATAAAAATAAATACTATATCGTTAGGGCGGTTTATTTAACAGGATTTAAGTATGCAAAGATTGTTGTAAATAGTTTTAATTAAAACTGGTGCAGGGACAAAATATTATTAACTTCTTTGATTACAAAATGGGTAATACTTTCTTAAAAAATATTAGCAGAAGGATTTATTTATACACTATTTTATTTTGCGCTCTGGTATTTTTTGTTTGGGCTAATTATAAAACAATCATTAAAGCATCCACCCATAGGCACAAGGAAATTTCAGAAGCGTTACTTGGTTTGGCCGAAGTTCCGGTGATAGAACCTGTTAAGATAAATTTTCAGGATGATAAAACAAGTCCGCCGCCTGGATGGCTAAAAGATAGCGGCGGGTCATTTGGATACAGGCCAGGTATTTATGAAGGTGCACAGCTTCAGTATGGATGGAAAAAACGGGAGGATGGTAAGCCAGTTGATCTCAGGGGTAACGCGAGGGCACGCACAGAACCTGAAGACGTTTTGCTTTCAACTTTTATGCATATGCAAGCCAATCAAATCAATTCTTTTTTGTACGGAAAATTTAACGGAGAAAAAACCGAGGGTTACTGGGAAATAAAATTACTTAATGGGATATATAAAGTTACCGTTGCCGCGGGTGATGGAGAGGTTCGTAAGGCTTATGAGAATAATTGTATCAATGTTGAAGGGGTTAAAGCGATATCAAACTTTTTGCCTTTAGGGAAAATCAGAAGCCCCGGCAGATTCAAAACCGCCACAGTAACCGTAACGGTAAGCGATGGTTTCTTAACGCTTGATGCTGACGGTGGTACTAACACAAAAATTTGTTATGTTGAAATTGAGCCTGTTACCATAACACCTTATGTATACCTATCAGCAAGCACCCAAAATTTACTGATTGAAAATACCAGTAATGATACAAAAACATGCAGCTTAAAGCTTTATAATTCATTGAAAACCGATATGTCCTATGTTGTAAAAGCTTCATATGTAGGTGCGTACAAAAATTGGATAAGGTTTTTGCCAAGAAAATCGGCTAAAGATACATTACTGAATTTGGATTATTCGTCTGCAAAAAAATTGCCGGTAGGCAATTATAGGTCAACCATCAGGGTGTTTGCTGATGGATTTACCAGCGCAGTAATAAATCTTGAATTAAGGGTAGTTGATCATAGATCGCCGTATGTAATATCATCAAACCCGGTTAACGGTGCCCGGGTCATTAATAATTTAACAATAGCAGCCAATAACCTGTTCGTTCCTGCTGTAAAGGGCTTTAAAGGCGGGGTTGATAATGGCACAATAAACGGTAAAACGGTTAAATTATTAAAGATCAGTAATGGCGAAATCTCAGCTGTGCTGGGGAGTGTTCAGGGTACTGGCGGAGGGGATGCGATAAGCTTTTCGCCATTAAGGCCACTTGAGGCTAATACCATATATAAATTTATAATAACCGATGGTGTAAAAACATACGGCGGCGCTTCATTTTTACCATTTGAAACAACCTTTTCTACCGGAGTGGCACAGGCAGATTCAAGCAATATCCTAAAGGCGGAGTTTACGAAAATATCAATTCCGGGAACACAAAATAAAAAATACACTTCTTTAACTTTTGGCCCCGATGGCAAGTTTTACGCGTTAAAAATAGATGGCAGTATCGAAAGATTTGATGTTGACCATAGTCGCGGAATGCTGGAGAATATGCAGGTTATTAATACACTTGTAAAAAAACACGGGGAAACAACCGCAATAGGTTTAACATTTGATATCAAATCAACCGCACATAACCTCATCGCATGGGTTTCATTTTCATCATCAGGTTTGGTTTCCGCACCAATATTTGATGGTAATATATCCAGATTAAGCGGTGATAACCTGCAGAACGAACAACTGATTATTACCAAATTGCCCAGGTCAACAAGAGATCATATGGTTAATGGTATGGCATTTGGACCCGACAGTGCTTTGTATATATCCGCTGGAAGTAATACCTCCGCCGGGAAATATGACCGGGGGTGGCAGCGGGATGAAACATTATTAGCTGGCGCCATACTACGGCTTGATATTAAAAAACTTGATAAAATAAAGCTTCCCCTTAATGTACGAACCAGTGCCGATCAAAATTTAATTAACCATGCTTCGGCCACTTCGTTAAAATTATCCGATGGCACCTATAATCCATACAGCATAAATTCCCCGCTTACCATCTATGCGTCTGGCATACGTAACGCCTATGACATGGTGTGGCATAGCAATGGACAGTTATATGTTCCTGCAAATGGATCAGGGGGCGGGGGCAATTCACCCGAATCTGTAAAAGGCACGCGAAGGCCCAATGGAACCTATTATAATGGCCCTGACATCATTTCAACAATGAATGTACCGGTTCAGCATGACTGGTTGTTTAGAATAAGCCCTAACAAACCAGTAGGCTTTTTTGGGCACCCCAATCCACTCAGAGGCGAATATGTTATAAACAGGGGGTATAGCGATAACTCTGGTTATCCGGTTAATACCAAGGCCGATGTAAATTACCGCGGTGCCGCTTTTGATTTTGGGTTTAATAAATCGCCAAATGGTGTTATTGAGTATAAAAACAATGCCTTTAATGGTGTTTTAAAAGGAAAATTATTGGTTTGCAGGTTTAGTGGGGGTGGAGACATCATGGTTTTGGATCCCGGATCAGGTGTTAAAGACCATGGCAGCATTCATATTCAGGATGAACATTTATATGATATTACACACTCGGCTACCGGTGCCAGTAATTATGGATTGGAAGGAATGGCCGGGTTTGCTAACCCACTTGATATCACAGAGGATGTTACGAACGGGAATTTATATATCAGTGAATTTAACTGGAATGAAAATCCAAACTTAATATCTCAAATTACCCTTTTAAGAGTAAATAAAAAATCTGAAGATCATACTACTGCAAAGGTTTCAATTTCAAAACATCATTAAACAAGTGATATGAATCCGTAAAACGCGATTGCTGTAATCAATCAGTAAGTTTCTCCTTCGTTCCTTTTCTGTCAGAAATTAACCTGCTTTAACGGTTTATAGAAAAATTACCGTTCCCCCTCAACAATTTTAAAAAGACTGTTATGAAAAACATCAACTACCCAGGATTAGGTTTTGCAAAGCTGTGCAAAACAAATTTGATATTGGCACTTTTAAGTGTGTGTTGTAATTCCGTTTATGCGCAGGATGGCTGCAGCCCATTAAGTACACTTCCCTGCACATCGCTGCAGGTAACTTTGCCCTATAATTTATCGTTCAATGCATCCGTAAGCAACACCATAACAGATAAGAACGGGCAGGGAACAGGTTTTACGACAGTAAATAATTATTCAGGTACAAGATTAGCTGTTGATGGCCAGCCGTCTAACAGTCTTGTACCTGGTTATGAACCATCTAAAATTACGTTGACCGGTGGCCGGCTGCAATTGGTAACCAACAAAGGGATAGATTTTTTGACCAATAATAACCAGTTGAATATCCTGGGTGTAAAAGTAGCCGCGGATAAAAAGCTGCAGATAGATGTAAAAGTGGTTAATCCCGCTAATGGTACGCTGTCACAGCAGGCTGGTATATGGTATGGATTAAATGATAAAACGTATGTTAAATTAACTGTAGGCGGAAATAAGGTAGAGCTAAGGAAAGAGCTGAATGATGTATCAAGCTCGATATCCGGGAAGACCAATCCGGATCAGCGTATAACCGCTGCAATAAGCGGGCTCAACACCCAAACAGTAAGTTTGCGCCTGGTAATTGATCCTTCAACCAACACAGTAGATGGCCTCTATTCAACAGATGGTGTAAATTTTATCAATGCGGGTGTTGGCTATACCTCAACAGGTATTAGTATAGCAGGCATGGGTTTAACTAATAGTACCGCTTACGCCGCTATATATGCCACCCATCGTAATGCAACAACAGCGGTTACTTATAATTTTGATGATTTTTCGGTTATCGGTACAGATATTCCCGTATCGCAAAGTGTTAATATTGATTTCTTACCCGCAGGTTCAGCTGTACCGGCAGGCTACACTGGGGATACGGGTTTACCTTTTGATGCAACCCGGAAATATGGCTGGATAGACCCTGTTACCAAACAACCGGCAGATCTTCAGGCTAATATGCGTATCCGCAGCGGTACTGGCGATGCTAAGCTACGCTCGCTGGTACAAATGCAGGCTTCTACCAGTGGTCAAAGGCCGGGTACCTGGGAGTATGCTGTGCCCAATGGACAATACCGTGTTATCATAAGTGCCGGTGATGATGGCTACTATGACAGCAATCACCAGGTAAATGTGGAAGGACTGCCAACAATAAGCGATTTTATACCTTCATCACAGCTTAAATATAAATCGGCGATAGCAACTGTACAGGTGAGTGATGGGAAATTAACTATCGACGCCACCGGAGGTAGTAATACTAAAATGAATTATTTAACCTTTACTCCTGCTACCAGCGTTACAGATGTTACCTTACCCACGGCAAGTGCAAAGTTATCGGGTACACTAAAATCGGCAGGCCTATATGATGGTCAGGTGCAGGTAATTATTACCGCGAATGATCTTGGCGGCTCTGGCCTGGCTTCACTTCAATATTCACTAAATAATGGCTCTTATATTAATTATAAAGCACCATTCAGTATTACTACAGCGGGTGATTACAATTTGAAAGTAAAGGCTGTTGACGCGAATAATAACCAGAGAATAACCAGTGATTATGTTTTTAGTGTAAGTTCGCAAACAACAAAGGGAGTATTAATGGTTTTAAAAAACCCTGACGCCTTCCCGTCAGATGACCGTCTAATATTTTCACTAATTCAAACGCCATGGCGAAGAACAGACCCTATTACTCCATATAATGCCAATCATGATAAAATAAAGCTCCAGATAAATAATAAGGGAACAGCAAGATTGAACATAAACAAATTAACCCTATCTAAACCCACAGCCTGGAAAATAGTCACAGCAAGCGGCGATTCTACAGGAACTGTACCTATAGGAATAAACCCGGGAGCGTCTACTGAAGTAACCATTCAGTTTAGAGCTAAAAATGCCGCTTCAACACGTAGCTTCTTTACAGATACGTTAACAATTGCCAGTAACGACAGTCTATCCCCGGTAAAAAAGGTTGTACTTGTAGGTCTTTGGCAAAAAGAAGGCGAAAGTATATATGAACCTTATGCAAGCCAGATTATAACCGCATTTGGTTTTACTACAACTACAGGATTCGGGCATGATGATGGTAATATTAATGGTACGACCCGTGTACCCGGTTCAAGCGAAGTGGTCGCGGCTTATTTTGTCAAGGCCGATCCAAGTAAACCTGTAACTGTTCATCAAATGGCTGCTTATCATGGATGCTGCGCGGCAGTTGAATCTTTTCAATATTACAGGAAGGGTTCACCAACGCCTGTAACAGTATTTACCCACAACAGTTTGGATGGCCAGTCTTTAATGCCAAGGCTTGCAAACACAGCGAGTTCACCTGCCATGGGAACATTTAGCCCAACGGGAGCTTTTGGAATAAAAGTAGGAAGTTCATACTCAGACAGGACAAAGAATGCTGGTGGACTTATAGGTGTCAGGGTAATGAAGGTAATGAATGCCGATGGGAACATTGTGCCTAACGCTTATATTTTGGATTGTGATTATCTGGGCATTCCAGCTACTAACTATGATTACCAGGATAATGTATACTATGTTGACAATATAAAGCCTGAGTCGGGCTCGGTACATTATGCAGACCTGGCCGCTACGCCAACATCGGCTATCAACTTTAATCCAACCCTTACAGGAGCATCAAAATCGGTCACGATTTCTGTGAAAAATATGGGGGTAGCTTACCCTGATGGTTCTAATGATTCGCCCATACAATTAAAAGGGGTATCAATTACAGGGCCAGATGCCAGCGAGTTTAGCGTAAATGCACTGCAAACATCAACCCTTGCCGTACAAGCAATGACGCCTTTAACTGTAAAGTTTACGCCGGCTTCGGTTGGTATTAAAAATGCGGCTCTGCTTGTAAATTATAACAGCGCGTCGGCACCACTCCGTATCCCGCTTTATGGCATTGGCAATAGCGGTACCAGTACAGTTAATGTTATTAAACGGATAAAAGGAGGGGCGGATGCAAATGTAACTATAGGTAACAATTTGTTTGAGTCTGATAAAACTTATCGTAAAGGATCTATTAAACTGGATGAGCAGGTGGTGAAAACTAATGTTGCCGGTACTGATATTGATTCATTATATGTTACTTATTTATCTGCAGCGACAGAGCTTGCTGAAACGAGGTATGAAATACCGCTTTCAAATGGCGATTATCTGGTTAGAATGCATTTTGCTGAAAATTATTGGACTGCCCCCGGATTAAGAATTTTTAGTGCGTTTATTGAAAATCAGGTGGTACTAACCAATTTTGATATTTTTAGTGAGGTAGGCTATAGGGCAGCTTTAGTAAAAGATTTTAGCACTACTGTAAATGATGGTGTTTTAACTATAAGATTTAATCCTACTGCTAACCGGGTTGGAATTGCGGGATTAGAGTTATTTCAAATTTCAAACACATCCTCCCTGACATCAGCATTAAGTATTAACAAATTAGACGAGAGCAAAAAGAAAATAACTGTTTACCCCAACCCCAACACCGGGAATAATTTTTATTTAAATGCCAGCAATTTTGGTAAACGCGAAAATGTAGTGTTATCTATTAGCAATATGTTTGGGAAATTAATACGAACTGAAAAATTTATGACTGATGATATGGGAGCTGCAAGTTTATATATCAGCCTGTTAAGCAAATTAGACCGAGGTGTTTACATCATCAACGCCTCATCATTCTCAGGAAATTTATTTTCAAAACTACTCGTTGAATGAGGTAATTTCACACTTTTCTCACCCACTACACAGAGTTTTACATAAATGTATCAACACCAAAATTCGGAAGGTATTCTTTAATATTTTAATAATATTTGTTTGAGTTCAATGAAAATAGCAGTGCTAAACAGCGATAAATTTCCATTGCTAACAATTTAGTTAAAAAAAACAAATACACTGTGAGTGAAAGGGCGAAGCTTTGTCACCGAGTCAAATGCTGCACGATAACACGGCCTTCCCCAACTACATTTTATTAGCGGAAAACAGCTATCTAAGGAACGGAACTAATATTATAATCATTAAAAGCACCTAATAATTCACCTTAATTTATATGAAAAAATTATATCTTCCGGTATCCCTGTCATGTGTGGTCATTATACTATTCCTGATGTGCTCTTGCGGCAATACAAAGAAACTCAGATACTTTCAGGATATTTCTGAGGCAAACACCGCTGCTCCGCTGGCATTGGCCTCCTATAATGAAGCTATTATTCAACCTGATGATATTTTGGCTATAAATGTTAATACGACCGATCCGGCTGCTACTATAAGTATCAACAGCAGGAACGGGATTTATGTAAATGGCAGCAATCCGCAATCCGGATCTGCAAATCCTTTGGCCGGGTACCTGGTTAGTAAAGACGGTGAAGTTGAGATACCTGTATTAGGAAAAATTAAATTAGCAGGCTTAACCACAGTACAGGCCAGGGCTGCAGTCAGAGAAAAAGCGATAAAATCATTCAATGATCCGGTGGTGGATGTAAGGTTTACAAATTTCAGGGTTACCGTACTGGGAGAAGTAAACCACCCGGCTTCTTACATTCTTCCCAATGAGCAGGTAACGTTGTTAGATGCCATTGGATATGCGGGGGATTTAACAATTTACGGACGCCGTACAAATGTATTACTTATACGTAAAAGTCAGTATGGAAGAAACTTCTCGGTAAAACTCGACATGACGAAAAAGGATTTGCTTAATTCTCCTTATTTCTACCTGAAGCAAAACGATGTAGTATATGTTGAGCCATTGAAAACTAAGGTTTTAAATAATGATAATAACCTTGTCAAATACCTTTCGCTCGCAGCAACATTATTTACAGCTGTGATCTTAGCCAAGCGGTATTGGTAACGGAGTTTAAAATGGCATTACAACGCCATACTCATACCGATTGAATATACCGAAAAAATGATATTGAAAATCTATTCGCAAAAGGAAAACATCATGAATTTTAAGAGCATTCTGTTACAATTTAAAACTTACTGGTATTTATTTGGAATAAGCCTTGTAATATGTATTGGGCTGGCTTATGTTTACAACACTTATGCCACAAAGCAATATCTTATTAGCAGTTCATTACTATTGCAACAGCAACCCAGTAACCCCGACGCTTCTTCGACCTACGCAAATGGTGGGGTTTCATCTGTATTAAATATTAATGAGCTTATAAAAAATGAAGGTGACGTATTAAGATCGCGCAACCTCATAAAAGAGGTGGTGCAAAACATGCACCTAAATATCAAGTTGTTTTTAAACAGTGGTTTTCTGGCAACCGAAATATATAATGCGGCGCCCTTTAGTGTTGAAATACTCAATTCCAAAGTTGATTCGCTAAGAAGGCGCGAATATGTAATTGACGTAATAAATAACAATACGATACACATTGTTAATGAAGATGAAAATATTGATCGTAATGTTAAATTTGGTGAACAGATAAATCTTCCACAGTATAATATCAGGATTGTAAGGCGATCAGGTGTACCAATTTATCAGCAAACATATTCTACACAAATCGTATCTGAAGATGACGCCATATCTGATATAACTAAAAATTACGACGCGGAATTTACAGATAAAGGCACCACAACTATTGCTTTAACTTTATATTATCCTAACTCCGAAAAGGGTGAAGTGATACTGCAAAATTTGATGAATCAGTATCTGAAAGATAACATAGAGCATAAGAAAAATGTGATCGACAGCACGATCAATTTTATTAACACTCGTTTAGCCGTAGTTGGTGATGAATTAACTAACGTAGAAAAGAAGTACCAAAATTACCGCAGCAGTAATAATATCACCGATATTGAGGAGCAGGCAAGAGTACTGGTAGGTAATGCAAGCGAGAACGATAACAAATACCAGCAACAGCAAATTCAGCTTTCAATTATAAATGATCTTAAAGAGCGGTTAAATGACCCTGAAAACATTCAGGTTATCCCCAGTTCATTAAATATCCAGAATGCATCTTTTGCCGCAAGTCTTGGTCAGTACAATGAACTGTTAAATGAAAGGGCAAAACAAAAACTATCTTATACGGAAACCAATCCGGTAATTGTTAATTTAGATCAGCAAATAGAGGTAGTGCGGCATAATTTACTGCAAAGTATAGACAGCTACAAAAACGAGATGGAGTTGAGCAGTAGCGGAATAAATAAGCAAACGAATGTTTTGAGCAACTCCATAAGGAGTGTGCCGGGTAAACAGCGTGCCATCGTGGATTATTCACGGCAACAAGAGCTTAAACAACAGTTATATGTGTATTTGCTACAAAAAAGAGAAGAAACATCAATGGCCAAGGCTGCCGATATGCCTTATTCCAGAATAATTGATAACGCTAAAAGCACCAAGGAGCCGGCAAAACCTATAAAGTCTATTATATACATCATGTCGTTCTTTTTGGGATTGATCATACCCATTGGTATGGTGAATACCAAAAAAATGATGAAATCTAAAATAAGTTCTGAAGATGACATTGAGAAACAAACCAATGTAACTATTATCGGGAAAATAGGGCATCAATCAGCCAGGGAAAGGTCAAAGGCCGATATTTTTTCCAGGTCACAGGTAACAGAAAGTTTGCGAACATTACGAACAAAACTCAGAAACATACTTGATGATGAGCAATCAAATGTTATTATGATCACCTCCAGTATTAATGGTGAGGGTAAAACCTTTTTAACGCGAAACTTAGGAAACACCTTAGCTATGACCGGCAAAAAAGTAGTGCTGATTGAGCTTGACCTGCGTAAACCCAAGTTATCCCAAACTTTGGGTATAAATAATGAGGATTTTGGTTTCTCAAATTATGTTCTAGAAAATTTAGACACAAGTAGCCTGATTAAGCCCAGCTTATTCCATGAAAATTGCTTTGTAATTACTTCCGGACCGGTTGTAGCCAACGCCAGCGAATTACTGCTTAATGATAAACTGAGCCATATGATTGAGGATCTGAAAAAAACATTTGATTATATCATCATTGACAGCTCGCCGGTGGGCCTGGTTTCAGACGCTTTGATTATTCAGAAGCATGTTGATATTACGATTTATGTTTGCAGGCATAATTATACAGATAAGGCACAAATTGAAATTATCAATGAAATCAGAACAAAGGATAATGTAGATAATTTATACCTGGTTATCAATGACGTCAGTTTTTCAAAGTCAGGATATTTTGGTTATGGGTATGGTATAGGATACGGTAATGAAAGGTAAATTTTAAACTGCAGGTATTTGCATCCATGTCCTAAAATCGGTCATTATAATATCTGCTTATTTTAATCTAAATATGATACATAGCCAAACATTGTATAGTCCGGTTCAGGATACCGGGACGTTTGTCAGAAGATATGTAAATATCATGATGCTGTTTTTCCCGATTACTTCATTTGTACTTGTTCCTTCAATACCTGGTACAATAATTATCGTGGTGCTGTCAGCGTTGTTATTTTTAATCATCCCGCTATCCCCTTTAAAAGAAGAAAAAAGACAGTTTTTCCTGGAGCTTACCTGCTTTTTTTGCATCATAATTTTTTTAAGCGTAGGATCTCAGTTCATTAACCTGGTGAGCAATTTAAAGCTTGGGAACGATTTAATACTGATTAACAAAAGTGATTATACAAAAACATTTTATCGCGCCTCACACATAACACAGTCATTGTCCCTCGTGGCTGGGTTTATAATATATGGTTACGTTAAGTATTTTGCCGATGAAACTACTATTAAGTACATTTACTGGGGACTTCGTTTGCTATGTTTCTATGCCTTATATGAATTTATTTTATACGCAGTAACCGGTATAAACGGAGATTTCATGGCTAACCGTACCGTAGGATACGAAAGCAGGTCTGCTTCATTATTTCAAACGTTTAGTTTAGGAGGAATTAGTTTACTGCGCCTAAAAGGTTATACCGGAGAACCTTCAATGTTTGTTTTTACTGTATTTCCGTTTTGGGTTGTAACATTTGCGCTAAAAAGGCGCTTTGACATGTATCTGATGTTATGTTGTTTGTTGCTCACATTTTCAACAACCGCCTACTTTTTTATATTGTTATTTATGTGCTATTGGTTTATCTATAAAAGGCAATTTCAAATTTTCTTTTATCTGTGTATTGCTATAGTAGCTATATGTTTTGTTCTGCAGCTAAGTATATTCCAAAAGTTACTTGATAGTTTATATAATTTTGTTTTCGCGGGTAAAATGGATGGAGATAGCTCATCCTCAAGAGAAAGAGGGAAAAGTTTTATAAATCAGATTGAATACTGGGCAAACCTCAACGGATTTAGCCAGATGTTTGGGATAGGCTTTGGTTATGTACGTTCAGCCGATTTCTTTTCAACCCTGTTACCCAATGGTGGGATCATCGGATTTTTTGTTTTTACCTGGTTTGTTTTAAGGAATATTTGGCTTAAAATATCTGTACCCATCCTTACTACCTGTTATGGCGTGGGGCTGATCATCGTTTATTTGATAATGATGGTTTCTGTTCCTGAATTTGCTTATCCCTCATTGTGGATATTTATAGGTTTAGGCTTTGTGCTGGAAAGAACAAGCCAAAAGCCCGAATTTAAAAAAGCTTTACTCGGCTAATATTTTCCTTAGTATTTAAACTCTTGATATGATATGTTAAAAGGTTGCAGCACTATCCTCTCTGTTGCCCTATTGTGCTTTGTTTGCATAACAGGTAAAGCTCAAAATGCAGATAAACCGTTTGTATGGGGAATAAACGGCCACCCGTTAACGCAAAGGGATTACAGTAATAATTGGGATGAGCAAATAAGTGCTCTAAATGACCTGAAATTAAGCAGCTACAGGCTTGATGTGTTGTTGGATCCTGATGGATATGCTAAAAAAGAACAATCCTTTGTTAAAGTTTTAAATGACTTAAAGAAAAACAATATTGCTGCATTGCCGGCAGTTATGCAAAGCGGGCTTAATAATGCAGATATAGATTCAACATACCAGAAAGGCTATAAGCAAGGAATGAATTTTGGCACACGGTATGGCGATTATTTATCGGTGGTTGAAGTGAATAACGAGGGGGATAACAAAATAAGACTACGAAACAAGCCTGGAAGAATCAAGGAAGGCGAATATGATACTGTAAAAGCAAAAAAGTTTATAGCCGGAATAAAAGGTTTTATTGATGGGTTAAAAGCGGCTAAACCGAATGTAAAGGTCACCCTGTCAGTTAGCTTTACACATTTTTACTATCTGCAGCTGCTAAAAGATAACCAGGTTAATTATGATATAATAGGATATCACTGGTATTCAAATATGGGCGACATTGTAAATGTAAAACCAGCTTTTGGTAATGTGTTATCTTATATAAGTAAAAGGTTTAATAAGCCCATCTGGATTACAGAGTTTAATTATTTTAAAGGTACAACAAGTGCAAATTTCGCAACTCAGAGTGACTATATCACGAAGACCATTAAAAAAATACTGGATCAGGGAATTATTAAAGGGTTTTTCATATATGAATTATTTGATCAAACTTATTTGAAAACGCGTTACCCTTTTGAAGCATGTTATGGTCTTATTTATAAAGACAGCATGGGCCGTTATATTAAAAAGGATGCCTACCAGAGCTATAAGCAAATAGTTGGAAAATAAATCTCAGGATCTTCCAAAGCTTACAAAATTTCAAACAGGAAATCCTATTCATCAGCATTTAATCTGAATGAACCAAGAAGTGATCTGTCGTTACAGCTTATTAACAAGGCAGTTACTCACAAGCGTAAATATTACAACAGCAATAAGCTTTTAGACAGAT
>Ga0193717_1000444_pt1 | contig 28330 bp, 22 predicted proteins | sample U2c2metaG_FD_145900 | JGI IMG/M metagenome (GOLD analysis project Ga0193717, IMG submission 145900) | Soil microbial communities from a riparian zone of the East river system, Colorado, United States - U2c2 | ecosystem: Environmental > Terrestrial > Soil > Riparian zone | place: USA: East River...
TATCAATCCCGCGGGTCTCGGCCTTTACAAGAGCAGCGAATTCGTCCTCACCCCCGGCTGGGCTTTTATGAAAGACAAGGCTTCCTACCTGGGTACCACTCAATCGGGGTCCTCAGCCAATAATTTCAATCTCGGCGCCAGTGGGGCGGTCTTTGCATTTGCGGGCCGGGATCCGGGGGTCACGAATGCTTTTGCCATTGCCGTCAACCGGACGGCCAATTTCAACAGGCAGGTCTCCTACCAGGGACAGAATGATTACAGCTCATTTGCCGAACAATACGCAGAAGAGTTTGCCGCATCGAACTACAGCATCAATGACGCCATCGGCAGTCCTTACGTCAGCTATGGGACCAGGATGGCCCTATGGACCTATCTGGTCGATACCGCTACCATCAACGGAACTACTCAGATAATTGCACAGCCTCAGACGGCAGGAAAGCTGCTGCAACAAAACAACCTGCGGAGCAAGGGCGGGATCACGGAGATAGATCTTTCTCTGGCCAGCAGTCAGCACGACAAATGGTATATTGGGGGCAGCCTTGGTATTCCCATTCTCAACTATACGCGTTACCAGACCTATACGGAATCGGATATCGGTGGTAATACTAATGAATTTGGATCCTTTACCTATAACGAGACCTATACCACCAAGGGCTGGGGACTCAATGGCAAGCTGGGTGTGATCTATCGGCCGGGCAATTCCTTTCGCATCGGGCTGGCCATTCATACACCCAGTCTTATCGGACTCTCGGACCATATCAGCGCAAGCATGTCAACGCGTTTGGAAAATCCCGATCAGACGTTCACCGTCAACTCGGATTCGCTGGACCGGATCACGGGTGTAAGCCCTTCACCCAATTCATTCAAATATGATCTTTATACGCCCTGGCATTTCTTGCTGAGCGGCTCCTATATCTTCGGCAGCGGGCAACAAGATGCCAAACAGCAAAAGGGATTTATCACCGCCGACCTCGAGTATATCACCACGGGCAGTCCGCATTATGGCGCCCCGTCCAATGATGATGGGACTGATGGCGACAACAGCTATTATAACGCGGTGAACCAGGCCATCCGGAATTCCTACAAAGGCAGTTTCAGCGCCCGGCTGGGCGGTGAGGTGAAGCTCAACACCTTTATGGTGCGGGCGGGTGGTGCGTATTATACCAGCCCCTATGAAGGACAGGGCTTGAAAGCGGACCGGGCGACGCTTAGCGCAGGGGTAGGATATCGCAATAAGGGATATTTTGTGGATCTCACTTATGTAATGGCATTCAACCGGGACATCGATGTTCCTTACCGGCTGTCGGATAAGGCGAATACTTATGCTTCGTTGAAAGAGACTGGCGGGATGTTGCTGCTGACGACGGGAATTAAATTTTAGGGAAGGTTATTTTTTAGCAACAATAAATACCATTACAGCCATGGCGATACCGATGACCCAATAGACAATTTTGATCTCATTGCTCAGTTTGTCGTGAGTCATTTGAATTTTGCTCTCAAGATGCTTCAATTCTGCTATCACTTCTTTCATATCGTTATCTATTTTGGCATCAATTAACTGCAACATTGCTTTTTTTTGATCCGAGGGTAGAGAAATATGCTCTAAACTATCGCTTACTTCTGATATTTTCATGTTTTCGAATTACTTATTAATTCGAGCCCACCACGTGGTACAAATATACAACATAAACGTTATTAGGCAAACCAGACCCGGGCGTTAAACACTTCCAATGCCGGAGCCGGGTGCGGCCGCCACTAGCGCACCATCCCCTTTATAACGGGCTCCATGAGACGGGCCCAGATCTCATATTCTTTTCCTGAAAAATGCAGCCCATCTGCGGCTATCAGCGTAGTATCGGCGGCGGCTTTGCGGCTTTCGGCCGTGACGTCCAGCCAGTTGACCTTATAGCTCTTGGACAGCAGATGGCCAATCGTATTGAACGAATCGATCGATCTGACGATGGCTGCGGCGTTGCCGGTAGACCGACCGAAGGGCGTCACCGAATAATCCGGAATTGACAGGACCAGCACATGAGCAGGCTGGTTTCCCGCCCGGGCGATGGATCGCTGCAATAAGGTTGAAAGCTGTGTGGTGTATTCCTCCTGGCTGCGTCCCTGGAATTGGTTATTGACACCGATAAGCAGGGTGACGACTTGATAGTGACCGGATGGACCTGGAGCCGAGGCAGCTGAGCCTGAGGGCTCGGAGCCGGAAAGATCAGCCATGGCAAGGGCATCGAGCAGGTTACCCGTTGTCCAGCCGGTAGCGGCGATGATCTGAGGTTCTTCAAAACAAATTTGATCGTTGGTACAAAGCTTTTTGACAAGTTGCTGAGGGTAGCGGTCTGCTTCGGATACCGACTGGCCGATGGTATAAGAGTCGCCAAGCGATAGCATCCGGAGGTGGACAGTGTCGGCGCGTGAGCCAGCCGTCGGGGCAGTGTCGGGAGGGATTGCCGGGTCAGCGCCCACTGCCATCGGGCTGCTTTTTTGGCAGGCCAGATGAGGGGCAACGCCCCAGACAACGGAAATTGCCATCAATCCTAATATGATCTTAGCCGGGAACAAAACAGGGGTTTTATGCCCTATTTACGAGATGGAAGAGGGCATGGATTGGGGATATAGCAAAGAAACGGCCCCGCTTGCCGCGAGGCCGTTTCAATATAACATAATGGATAGGACATCTTAGTAGTCCATTCCGCCCATTCCGGGTGCGCCACCGGGATGAGAATGTGCTTCTTCTTTCTTGGGCTTGTCTGCGATGACACACTCAGTGGTCAGCAACATGCCGGCGATGGAAGCTGCATTTTCGAGGGCGATGCGGGTAACCTTTGTAGGGTCGATAACACCAGCCTTCAGGAGATTTTCGAATACTTCAGTGCGTGCATTGAAGCCGAAGTCGCCTTTGCCTTCCTTCACTTTCTGAACGATGATGCTGCCTTCGAGACCGCTGTTGGCAACGATCTGACGAAGAGGTTCTTCGAGAGCGCGTTTTACGATAGCGATGCCGGTGGTTTCGTCTTCGTTGATGCCTTTCAGCTTTTCGAGAGATTCGACGGCGCGGATGTAAGCGACGCCACCACCCGGAACGATGCCTTCTTCAACGGCAGCGCGGGTTGCATGCAGAGCGTCATCGACACGATCCTTCTTTTCCTTCATTTCGATCTCGGTAGCGGCGCCGATATACAACACTGCTACACCGCCGCTGAGCTTGGCGAGACGTTCCTGTAATTTTTCCTTATCGTAATCGGAAGTAGTAGATTCGATCTGAGCCTTGATCTGGTTGACGCGGGCTGCAATATCTTCTTTCTTGCCTTTACCACCTACGACTGTTGTATTGTCCTTGTCGATGGTTACGGATGCTGCTGTACCAAGATAGCTAAGGTCAGCGCCCTCCAGCTTGTAACCCTGTTCTTCACTGATCACGATACCCTTTGTGAGGATAGCGATGTCCTGGAGCATTTCCTTGCGGCGATCGCCAAAGCCGGGAGCCTTGACAGCTGCCACTTTGATGGTACCACGCAGCTTGTTTACTACGAGGGTAGCCAGTGCTTCGCCTTCGAGGTCTTCAGCGATGATGAGCAGGGGACGACCGCTCTGCGCAACTTTTTCCAGGATTTGCAGAATATCCTTCATGGCAGAGATCTTCTTGTCATAGATGAGGATATAAGGGTTCTGCAATTCTGCTTCCATTTTTTCGCTGTTGGTCACGAAATAAGGAGAGATATAACCGCGATCGAACTGCATGCCTTCTACCACGTCAACCGTAGTATCAGTGCCTTTTGCTTCTTCAACCGTGATAACACCTTCTTTACCGACCTTGCCGAAAGCCTGGGCGATGAGCTTACCTATTGTGCTGTCGTTGTTGGCAGAGATAGAAGCGACCTGTTCGATCTTGTTCTTGTCGTTGCCGATGGTCTGGGACTGTGCACTCAGATTGGCTACAATCTTTTCAACGGCCTTGTCGATGCCACGTTTCAGATCCATGGGATTTGCGCCGGCAGCAACGTTCTTCAGACCTTCGCCGATGATCGCCTGAGCCAGTACGGTAGCGGTTGTCGTTCCGTCGCCAGCGATGTCAGCTGTCTTGGAAGCAACTTCTTTTACCATCTGGGCGCCCATGTTCTCGATCGGGTCTTCCAGTTCGATCTCTTTTGCAACAGTAACACCATCCTTTGTTACGGAAGGAGCACCGAATTTCTTTTCGAGTACAACATTGCGACCTTTAGGGCCGAGAGTCACCTTGACGGCGTTGGCCAGGGTATCGACACCCTTTTTCATTCTGTTACGAGCTTCGATATCGAAGAAAATTTGTTTTGCCATAATTATAATTATTTTTTATTTGTCGATGTAATTACACAATTGCTAAAATGTCAGATTCCCGCATGATCAGGAAATCATCCCCTTCGATCTGGATCTCAGTACCGGCATATTTGCCATACAATACCGTATCTCCAACTTTTACAGTTACCGGCTCGTCTTTTTTGCCGGGACCAGCGGCTACTACCGTACCACGTTGCGGCTTCTCTTTCGCTGTATCGGGTATGATGATACCGCCGGCGGTTTTTTCTTCAGCAGGAGCTGGCTTCACAATTACCCTGTCAGATAAGGGGGTAACGTTTAACTTTTTGCCCATAGTTGTATTGATTTGTTTTGTTTGATGGAATATTAACCCTGCAGGTATCGCAGGTTTGCAAAGCTACACGAATTTTGTACCAAACCGGGAGGCAATGTCAATTTTTCAGTTTTAAAAGCTTGTTTGTCAGCCATAAAAAAAGAAAGGGCAGAACAAAAGTCCAGCCCTTCCAGCTTTAAATTAATGATAATCAACTACATACGTTGTAGTACAGTTGTTTCCAGCGTATATAGCAATGCTCCTACCCTGGCGATGATCGCGTCAGAAAGTCCATTCTTCCTGGCGGAAGCTGCCACGTCAACGACAAATGCATCGAAGTCTGCATTGGTGGCAGTCCCGTTCATACGGGGATTTCCGGTTGGGTTGTGTGCGTCGTGCATGCTAAGTCCAGTGTAACTAAAGTTTTTTGCGCCCGTAGCTACACAAAGGAAGTCCGTCAGGTTTTTGCTCAACGTCTGGAATCCGCTGAGATTGCCCATTCCTACCTCGGACAGCAGCGGCTTGAAATACACATTGATCTTTGCATCTCCCGCGATGATGAAGATTGCGCTGTCAACTACTGTACGAAGGCCAAGGCGACCTTTTTCAATTGTTTTTCCTGCGTTTGCCGGGTCGTTGACCATCGTTGTGCCTCTGTTTGTTTGAGTTAGAATATATTTTTTATAAATGTGTAGACCTTATAGGATGCAGAAGTCTTTGCAATGGGGCAGCCGCGTTTCATTTCTTCGGCTGTTGGTATATTGCGTTCGGCTTTATAGGGCATTTCTCTTTTGAGACCGGCGACGATCCGGTTGGCATTATTTTGCACGGGTGCGAAAGAGAAGATAGCGATGTCCGACTGCGGATTGACCAGCACGTGATCGACCCCCTTCTGCCGGTACAGCCAGGCGGTTATCTTATCGGCATCGGCCTGATCGATATCCTGTTTGATGTCGATGCGGGCCATGATGCGGGTTGAGGCATCGACGCGAGGCCTGGTGACCACATAAATATGAACGGCGAGTACGATCACGCCCAAAACGAAACAATGACACTGGATTCACGGTTTTGAGAATAATCTAATTAAATGCCTATATTTGCAGCCGCTAAATAAGCTCTTATAATATAATGATCAGCAGAAGAAATATCCGGGTAAAAGTGATGCAGACGCTTTATACGCTGGACGCTCAGGAGCAATCCCTGAAGCCAGGCGACCCCATAAGAATTCTGCAAAAGCATTTCGACCAGTCCAGGCAGCTTTTAACCTATCTCATTTATTTTATTACAGAAATAGCGCGGTATGCGGAAACCGATTCACGGCTCCGGTCATCCAAGCACCTCCCCAGTCAGCAGGACCTTAATGTGAACATTAAGCTGGCGGGGAACGAATATCTGTGGAAGATAATTGAAGATAATTCCTGGAAGAAGGCAGTGGAAACGGATAAGCCGCATCTGCAGGATAATAAGGAACTGATCCGCCGCCTTTACCTGGAACTGGTGACAAAAGAAGAGTACAAGGCCTATATTACGGTCGAAGGACGGGACAAGCGCAAGGAAAAGGAGATGCTGGAATTCATTTTTTCCGAGATGATGCTACCCAATGAGCTATTTCTCGCGCATATCGAAGAGCTGTTCACCAACTGGGATGATGACGGGGAGATGATCGTCCAGATCCTGATGGGTTATCTTGCCAAGCCGGGTTCGGTCAATTTCCAGGAGATCATCAGCAAGGACAAGTTGGAGTTCGCAAAGGGTCTTCTGACCACGGTGATAGATAAGAAGGAAGTGATAATGGAAATGATAAAGCCCAAGCTAAAAAACTGGGACCCTGAACGCATCGCCACTCTCGATATGATCCTGATGCAGATGGGAGTGGTTGAATTCCTGTATTTCGAGACCATACCGCCAAAGGTGACCATCAACGAATACATCGATCTGGCAAAGGAATACAGCACGCCGCAAAGCGGCCAGTTTGTCAATGGCATCCTGGACAATATCCACAAAGAACTGGTAAAGGACGAAAAAATGCACAAAATCAATTTCAAGGCAAATTAGTAGGTTTGCAAAAATTATGTATCTGATGCGTCACCTGCTTTTTGCAACTCTTGTGGTCAGCTTTATCGCCTCCGGCTGTAACGGCGGGGCAAAAAAGGACAAAGTCGCGAATACGGCCCTGGCCGATACCGCCCGATACACCACGATCGAATGGCTGGATTCCGCCCGGGATTTTGGCAAGATACCGGAGGGACAAAAGCTGGATGTGGCCTTCCGTTTCCGGAATACGGGTACTACCCCGCTGGTTATCGGCCAGGTGCGGCCCAGTTGTGGCTGTACGATAGCCGAGCAGCCGCAGGAGCCCGTTGCACCGGGCGGCGAAGGACAGATAAAGGCCGTTTTTAACAGCGAAGGGCGCAGTGGGATCAATCATAAATCCTTATTTGTGACAGCCAATACGAAGGGCAGACAGGATTATTCCCTGCAATTTGTGGTGGAAGTAGAAAAGAAAGCGTCCTGAACCGGGCGGAGTCCGGTTCGTACCGAATGGTACAGACATTAATGATACTGAGTCAAAAATTATTTTTCGATAAATTTTTGCCGAAGTTTTAAATAAATTTCAATTCAAACAATAACAATACGACAATGATTCACTCCTCATTATTCGTTCTTTTACAAGCAGCTCCTGGCGGCGGTAGCATGACTAGCATGATCCTGCTTGGTGGTATGATCCTGGTATTCTGGTTATTTATGATCCGCCCTCAAGCTAAGAAAGCCAAGCTGGCCAAGAAGTTCCAGGAAGAGATGCAAAAGGGAGATAAGATCGTCACCATCGCCGGCATCCATGGCAAGATCAATAAAGTCAATGAAGATGGCACTACAGTGGACATCGAGACCAGCCCCGGCAGCTACCTGAAGATCGAGAAGAGCGCCATTTCTATAGAATGGACACAGGCTCTGAACAAGCCGGTAACAGCGGCCGCAGACAAAAAATAGATCATTTTTATATGAAGCCCGGCAGCTGCCGGGCTTTTGTCATTTTGAACCCATGTATAGAGTCGGACTCACAGGCGGCATCGGTTCGGGGAAAAGCACCATTGCGGCTATTTTCCAGGTCCTGGGAATTCCCGTGTCCTTTGCCGACCAGGAAGCCAAAAGGGTCATGAACGAGGACCCTGAGCTTCGTGCGGCTATCATCAAAAAATTCGGGGAAGAGACCTATGCCGGCGGGGTGCTGAACCGGAAATACCTGGCCGGGCAGGTTTTTAGCGATCCGGCAAAACTGGAGGTCTTGAATTCTTTGGTTCATCCCGCGACTATCCGGGAAGGGCGGAAATGGATGCAGGAGCTGGGGAATCGCTATCCCTACGCTATCCGGGAAGCGGCAATTCTTTTCGAGACCAGTGCTGCGGGCCACCTTGACTTTATTATCGGAGTCTCTGCCCCTGCTACCGTAAGAATCCACCGCACTATGCAGCGCGATAAGATCACGCGGGAGGAGGTATTACAGCGGATGAAGAACCAGATCGATGAAGAGATAAAAATGCGGCTTTGCGATGCCGTTATTATAAATGACGATCAGCACGCGGTGTTGCCGCAGGTGTTGAAATTGCATCAACGTCTGCTGCAGCTCGCTGCAGCAGACGTTAGGTAATTCTATTTAAGTTTCGCGAGAGCCTCTTTGATCCGGCCCCAGGCCTTCTCAATATTGGGCATGCTATTCGCAAAAGAGAAACGGACGCAAGCCGGCTCGCCAAAGGCGTCTCCCATTACTGAAGAGACGTGGGCGTTGTTCAGCAGGTACATGCTGAAGTCGGCAGAATTGCTGATCTTAGTCGTCCCATCGGATTTACCATAGTAATAAGACACATCAGGGAAGATGTAGAAAGCGCCTTCCGGTTCGAAACATTTCAGACCGGGAATCGCTTTTACCAGCTCCAGCGTTCGTGTCCGGCGGGCCGTGAATTCCTTTACCATGTCAAAGGAAGGAGTCAGGTCTGCCGTCAGGGCTACAACAGCGGATTTTTGGGCGATTGAGTTGGTACCACTGGTGAACTGACCTTGTAATTTTTCGCAGGCTTTGGCAATTTCAGGGTTGGCGGCGATGTACCCCAGACGCCATCCTGTCATGGCAAATCCTTTGCTAAGACCGTTGATGATGACCACCCGGTCTTTCAGGTCGCCGAACTGCGCAATGCTTTCGTTCTTCCCAACGAAACTGATATATTCATAAATCTCATCGGAAAGGATGGTTACTTCAGGGTGTTTGCGGAAAACTTCCGCCAGGCCTTCCAGCTCTTTCTTGCTATAAACGGCCCCGGAAGGGTTACAGGGAGAAGAGAACAGAAAAACCTTTGTTTTTGGCGTAATGGCCTTTTCAAGCTGGGCGGGAGTGATCTTAAACCCGCTTTCGAGGGAACAATGTACTTCCACGACCTTACCTCTTGCTATTTTGACGAGCTCGGAGTAAGTAACCCAGTATGGAGTGGGGATGATCACTTCGTCGCCTTCATCTACCAAAGCGAGGATGACATTGGCCAGGCTCTGTTTGGCGCCTGTACTGACAACTATATTCTCAGGCTTATAATCCAGGTTATTATCGCGTTTGAACTTGACGCAAACGGCCTCACGGAGGTCGGCATAACCGGCTACCGGGGTATAATGGCTCCAGTTATCATCGATGGCCTTTTTAGCGGCATCCTTGATATGAGCAGGTGTATCAAAATCGGGTTCTCCAAGGCTCAGGTCAATAACGTCGATGCCTTTTGCTCTTAATTCACGGCCGAGCTTGGCCATTTTCAAAGTTTCCGGCTCGCTAAAGCGGGAAAGAATAGATGATAATTGCATAGTTTGATAAAATTGATAGAATTCCGCGGCCTGCGTAAGACAATAACGCTGAAATTCGGCGGCGCAAAGATAGGAAAATCACCGGAATAGAAGATCGGCGGGATTAAATCAATTCTAAAACCTATATTTGCCGTTCTAAAAAAAACAAACGAAACTTCCAATGAGAGCACTGGTAAGTATTTTTGCTGCTTTATTGATCGTCATCTCCCTGTACCAGCTTTCCTTCACCTGGTTCGTCAACAAGCACGAGTCGGCAATGGATGCGAAAGCGAAGACGCAAGTGCACAGGCTGTATCCTCAAACAGCCGAACAGAAATATCCTGGCGACAACATGAAAGAGGCCCGGGCGCTCTACCAGGACACCCTCGATCAGGCACTTAACACGAGGAAGAAAAAATTGTTGGATAGCTCAAAAGAAACCAAGATCACCTGGTGGGGCACTACTTACCAGAAATCAAAGGAGAGCGAGCTGCTCCTCGGTCTGGATCTGCAGGGCGGGATCAGCGTCACGCTGGATGTCGCGCTGGACGGTCTGCTCAAAGGTCTCTCCAACAACTCCCGGGATGCCAACCTGCTGAAAGCGCTGCAAGGTGCACAACAAAAAAAACTTACCCGTGCCGGGAACCTCATCGACCTGTTTGCCGAATCCTATAAGGAAGTAAATCCCAGTGGCAAGCTGGCCCCACTTTTCTCCAACAGCAATCGCAACAAGATAAAATATGACGCTTCTGACGACGCGGTAATCGGCTACCTGCACGAGCAGGCCAGCGCCGCGATGAAGCAGACCTACCAGGTATTGCAGAATCGTATCGACCAGTTCGGGGTAGCTCAGCCATCCATCAGCCTGGACGAAAATCGCGGCATTATTTCCGTGGAGCTCGCCGGTGCGACCGATCCCGAGCGTGTACGGAAGTACCTGCAGTCTACCGCCAACCTCCAGTTCTGGGAAGTGTATAATGTCGGAGAGCTGTTCCAACCTTTGCAAAGCGCAGACAAGGCCCTGCAGAACTATCTCAATGGCGTAAAAGCTGACACAACTGCTGCCAGCAATACGACCGCGAGCGACACGACGGCCGCTGCTGCCAAAAAAGATACCGGCGCCCTTGCTCAGAATCAAAATCCCCTGTTCCGCCTGATGCCTCCCATTCAGCCGCAGCAGGACCCCAAGACAGGCCAGCCCCAGTACGCTTCAGCCATTGCCCGCGCAATGCTGAAGGATACCGGCACGATCAATACTTATCTGAACCTGCCCATTGTTCGCAACAACTTTCCCCAGGACCTTAAATTCCTCTGGGGCAAACAACTGATGGATGATGACGGCAAACCTCTCGCTTTCCTCGAGCTATATGCCATCCGGACGATACCCGGCAGCGAGAAGGCCAGGATCGAAGGCGAGTCCATCGAGAACGCCAGCCAGGATTTTGATCCCAATACAAGTGAAGTTATCGTAGAAATGAGCATGAACAAGCTGGGCGCCAAAGCCTGGGCTGACATGACTACCAAGAATACCGGCAAGCCGATAGCCGTCGTGCTGGATGACATCGTCTACTCCGCTCCCTTCGTCAACGAACCCATTACCGGCGGTCAATCCCGCATTACGATGGGCAGGGGCCGCAACTCTCAGCAAAGCATTACAGAAGCACAGGATCTGGCAAATATCCTTAAATCCGGTAAGCTGGACGCACCAGCCAAGATCGTACAGGAACAGGTGGTAGGACCTACCCTCGGCCGCGAAGCCGTACATGGTGGTACTATGGCCTTTATGATCGCCTTCCTGGTCATCTTCGCCCTGATGCTGGTATATTATAATACAGGCGGATGGGTAGCCAATATCGCCCTGATCCTCAACTTGCTCTTCACGATTGGTGTACTGAGCTCGCTGCATGCGACCCTCACAGCGCCCGGTATTGCCGGTCTGGTATTGACCATCGGTATGGCGGTGGACACCAACGTAATTATCTTCGAGCGTATCAAGGAAGAGCTGACCCGCGGCAAGAGCTACCAGTTGGCGGTGCGGGACGGCTATCGTCGAAGCCTTGCGCCCGTACTGGATGCGCACGTTACGACCCTGCTGACGGCCCTGATCCTTTTCTACTTCGGACTCGGTCCCGTACTTGGTTTTGCCACCACACAGATCCTGGGTATCCTTTTATCCCTGTTCTGCGGTATCCTGGTATCCAGGCTGGTCACAGACTTCTATACCAACAAGAATCGTCACTTCAATTACTTTACGCCGCTCTCCCGCCGCATCTTCAAACATGCCGCGTTCAAGTTCATCGAATACCGGAAGGTGGCCTATATTATCTCAATAGTTGTCCTGCTTTTGGGCGTAGCCTCTTTCTTCCATGGTTTCAAGGAAGGCGTAGAGTTCAGCGGGGGCCGCAGCTATGTGGTCAATTTCCACAAGCCGGTCCAAACGGAGGTCGTGAAGGCTGCCATCGAAAAGGTGCAGGTTGGAACTACTCCCGAGATCAAGACCTACGGCGGGAATGAGCAGCTCGAGATCACTACCGACTACAAGATCAAAGAGGCGGGCAACAATATCGATTCCCTTGTGCTGGAAAGCACCTATGAAGGGATCAAGTCCTTCCTGCCCGAAGGCACGACCTATGGCGAATTTGTTTCGAACAAATTCCTGCAGCAATCCAAAAAAGTCGAACCTACTATTTCCGATGACCTGAAAGCAGGGGCGTTCAAGGCCACTATCTTCGCTCTGGTCGTCATCTTCATCTATATCTTTATCCGGTTCAGAGACTGGCGTTATTCCCTGGGAACGATCATCTCCCTGCTGCACGACGTGTTCGTGACGCTGGCCGTATTTTCCTTCCTGCACGAGGTAGTGCCCTTCCCGCTGGAGATAGACCAGCACTTTATTGCGGCGGTACTGACGGTGATAGGTTTCTCGATGAACGATACCGTTATCGTATTCGACCGTATCCGTGAGAACAGCGGTCTGATGAGGAACGCCAGCAACGGCGAGATCATCAACAAGTCTGTCAATGACACGCTGAGCCGTACGATCATGACGTCTCTGACGGTGTTCCTGACCCTTCTCATCCTCTTCCTGGTAGGTGGTGAAGTGACCCGTGGTTTCGCCTTTGCGATGCTGATCGGCGTTGTCACCGGTACCTACTCTTCGATCTTTGTTGCTGCTCCGTTCCTGGTGGACTTTGCCAAAGGCAAGCCACTGCGCAGGGAAACGGAGCCAGGCAGAGCCGGAGCCGAGAAACCAAAGGTTGTTGCAAGCACGAAATAGACATTGGAATATTATAAAAAAAACCGGAGCATGCTCCGGTTTTTTTTATGTTCAGATCTTAGTGATGAGGTCTTGGATGTACCGGATGATGCACAACATGACGATGATGCACTACGTGATGACGATGGTGCACCACTTGACGATGATGAGCGACCGGGTGATGGGTCTGGGCCATAGAGGCGGCTGTCATGGAAAGCAGAACGACAACCAATAATAACAGTTTTTTCATGATAGTAATTTTAGATTCGATATGTAAGCAAAAAAAATGCCTAATGGGTTGAAACTAAGATTTGGTGGCGGGCTTGTTCTCCTTGTAGCGTTTGTCAGGAGTACCATCCTTCTTCAGATGCTGAGGTGGCGTCTTTGCGGCGTCTTTGTTCGCCTTGTAACGCATGTCGGGAGTACCATCTGCCTTTTTTGGTCCGGCGGCAGGAGTGGCAGCCGTTGCAGGCGTGGTGGTAGTGGCAGCTTTTGTTGCTTTGGGTTTCTTTGCAGTTGCCGCAGCGGGAGTCTGTGCAAAGGTGAATCCGGCAAAAGCAAGCAATAGATTGACAATCAGGACAAATCTTTTCATAAACCGGTGTTTTCTTGTGATTTAATTAAAAAATGCTACTGTGAATTTATCGATTACCGGGACTAACGAAAAAAAACTTTTGTTATTGCTGTATTAACAAGTAGTTGTACATTAGAAAGATAACAGATATTTGTGTTCACTCTTAACCAGCACTTAACCAGATTCCTGGCTGGATAAGACCAAAGCATAGCAATTTTGCATCCATGCGTTCATCAACCTTAAAATGGATCGTTCTCTCTGCCACCTTCCTCGCAGCCATCGTGGTGACGGTCCAGCTTTACTGGTTGAAGAAGGTCTATTCCTTCGAGCAAAGACAGTTCAATCTCAATGTGGTGAAAAGCATCCGGGGGCTTTTTGAAGACCTGGAAATGAACGACGCGCCAGGAACGAATCTTCAGCAGCTGATCAATAAGCCCGACAACAATGACAATTATTTCATATTTAAAGCGGACACGATCCCTTCCAAGGATAGTCTCGTGTATTATATCCAGGACGAGTTCGCGGATTTCGGGGTCCTGACGGATTGCAAGCTCGGCGCCTATAATGCGTCAAAGAAGGAATACGTCTATGAGGAATTCATTCCCGCGCCCGCTTCCCGGTATGCGGGGGTCAAGCCGGTTACCATGGACTTGCCCGTTTTCAACGACGAGTCCGATCATATCCTATTGTATTTCCCGCACCGGCATGAATATATCCTTGAACAAATGGACTTTTGGATCGTGAGTACCGTGGTATTATTCATTGCGCTGATAGGACTGGCCGCCAGTCTCTTTTATTTCTACCGGCAGAAATTCCTGGCGGAGATCCAAAAGGATTTTGTCAATAACTTCACACACGAGTTCAAGACACCGCTGGCCGTCATGAAGATCGCTTCGGACGTCCTTGCGCAGGACTCCATCACCCAGCAGCCGGACCGGCTGGAGCGGTATGCGACCATTATCAAGAATCAGACGGAGCATCTCCAGGGACAGGTCGAACGGTTGTTGCGCACAGCTTCCATCGAAGTAAAGAACCTGCCTATCCGGAAGGAGGACATCGATGCGCATCAGCTGATCGAGCAGGCCTTGGGGAAGGTGCAGCCGCTGATAGATCAAAAACGGGCCCGCGTGGAAGTAAAGGTGGAAGGGAATAATACAAGAGTGCATGCCGACAAAGCCCACCTGGAGCTGGCGGTGGTCAATCTGCTCGAAAATGCCCTCAAGTATTCGGTGGAACCGCATATCGTGGTCGAGACGGGACAGCTGGAAGATGATTTTTTTATTTCTGTCAAGGACAATGGCGTGGGCATTGAAAAACAATACCTAAAAAATATTTTCAAGAAATTCTACCGGGTGCCTACCGGGGATATTCACAATGTAAAGGGGTTCGGACTGGGCCTCGATTTTGTCAAACGGATCATCGATGCACACAAGGGGAAGATCAAGGTCAACAGTCTCCCAGGCATCGGTACCGAATTCAGATTATTTATCCCCCTCAACTAATGTCTATGCAACAAGCAGGAAAAACAAAAGTGCTATTGGCTGAAGACGATCTCTCGCTGGGATATGTCATTAAGGACAATTTGATCGACGCAGGCTATGAAGTCGTGCTATGTCCAGACGGACAGGCGGCCATCGACAAGTTTGACAAAAATGAGTTTGGCATCTGTCTGCTGGATGTGATGATGCCGAATAAAGATGGCTTTGCCGTAGCCCGCAAGATCAGACAGCAGAGCGATATGGTGCCCATTCTGTTCCTTACCGCCCGGTCTATGGAAGAAGATAAGATAAAGGGCTTTCAGAGCGGCGCCGACGATTATATCACCAAGCCGTTCAGCATCCAGGAGCTGCTGATGCGGATGGAAGTATTTTTGAGAAGGACCCGCAAGATGCATTCTGAAAAGACGCAGACCTTTACCATCGGGCAGCTTAACTTTTCGTATACCGATCTCAAGCTCACCATCGGATCGGAGACTTTTAATCTGACGCAAAAGGAAGCCGACCTTTTGAAATTCCTTTGCGAGCATTCCAACCGGATCCTGAAAAGAGAAGAGGTATTGCTAAATGTCTGGGGAAAGGACGACTATTTTCTTGGCAGAAGCATGGATGTATTCATCACCAAGCTGAGAAAATATTTCAAGGCGGACCCGCAGGTAAATCTGGAGACAATACATGGGGTCGGTTTCCGTTTTAATACACCCCAGGAATGAAATTAAGATCGATGCCGCAGGACAGGTTCGACCAGCTCACCCGCTTTTAAACTTTCAAGTCTTTTACTTTTGTTTGCCATATATGTCTCAACCGGTACGTCCCGGTCATGGTCATCATATAGGCAAGAATTGCATATTTAATAAATCGTTCGAATAAGCGTTTATAAAGACTTAACCCGTGATTAACATATAAATAAAATAGTTTTGCACACCAAAATCCCAATCGCAAGACCCATGCAAAGAAAGTGGCTTTTCCTGTTCGTCGGTTTTTGCTTGACTAGTCTATTCGCCCTGGCCCAGCCCCAGGTAGACACGCTTCGTCTGCCCCTGCCCTCGGCCGAAAAGATGTTCCTGGACAGCAATCTGCAACTGTTGGCTCAGCGATATAATATTGACGCCAATCAGGCCCTGGTCATCCAAGCCCGCCTCTGGCCCAATCCCAATTTCAGCATTGGCCATACCCTGTATTCCGGTTCGCTAAATAAGTTCTTTCCCGTCGGACGCGGCGAGGACGAGACAACGGTGGGTCTTTCTCAACTGATCCTGCTGGCCGGCAAACGCAACAAACAGGTCAAGATCGCCATGGAGAACGTTCACCTGACCGAATACCAGTTCTTCGATCTGCTGCGTACGCTGAAATATACGCTTCGTACAGATTTTTATCATATCTACTATTTGCGGCAGTCCGCCAGGGTCTATGACGAAGAGATAAAGGCGCTCTCCCAGGTTGTACAGGCTTTCTCCGAGCAGCAGGGGAAGGGATATATCTCGGAAAAGGAGGTCATCCGTATCAAGGCGCAGCTGTATAACTTCCAAAGCGAGTACAGCGACCTGATCAACCAGATCAACGATACGGAAAGCGAGCTACGGCTGGTGCTGCAGGTAAAACCCAACTTCTTTATCGATCCGGTCACAGACTCCACGGCATTGAGCAAGCTCGATCCGACACAGTTTCCGCTGACCACGCTGATGGATTCAGCCTATCACAACCGCAGCGATCTCGCGATAGCCCGGACAAATACAAAGATCAGCCAGCTGAATTACAACTATCAAAAGGCTTTGGCTGTGCCCGATCTTTCCCTGTCGCTGGGTTATGACGAAGCGGGTAGCTTTTTGTATAATTACTACGGTGTAGGCGCTTCGATCGACCTGCCTTTTTTCAATCGCAACCAGGGAAATATAAAGTCCGCAAAAGCGCAGATCGCCGGTGCACAGGTCACCCAACGTGTCACACAGGCCACGGTAGAGGAGAATGTCGCGACCTCGCTGCAGAAGGCCTTTGCGCAGCAGAAGCTGTACCAGAGCATCGATCCGAAATTCTACCTGGACTTTCAGCGGCTGCTGCATGAAGTGCTCAGCAACTATCAGAAGAGGAATATTGGTCTGCTGGACTTCCTGGATTTTTATGATTCCTACAAACAGAATACGCTGCAGCAAAATACGATACAATTCAACAGGGTCAGCGCATTCGAAGATATCAACTATTATACAGGAACGAATTTCTTTAACTAACCACCCTACTGCTTACATCAATTACATTGATCAATCATATTAATATGCAAAAGATCTATAAACAAATTAGCCCGCTTGTTTCTCTTGTCTTCATCGGAAGCCTGATGCTCCAGGCCTGCGGTTCATCCGAAACAAAACCGGCTGCGGAGAAGGAAAAGTTCGCGATCCCCGATACAGTTATGCGGACTTTACGAATAGATACCGTCACTACTTCCCAGTTGATCAACGCGATTACCCTCACCGGTAAGGTTGGTTCCAATGAAGAGAATGTAGTGCCCGTCAATGCACTGGTCACGGGTAATATTTCGGACGTAAAAGTGGCGCTGGGTGATTATGTAAATGCCGGTCAGGTACTGGCTGTCATCCGGAGCTCAGAAATGGCCGGATATGGTAATGACCTTATCAACGCGGAGTCCAACCTGCGTCTCTCAGAGACCAATCTCCAGAAGACAAAGGACCTTTATAAGAGCGGTCTTGCATCCATGACCGATTCCCTCAATGCGGAAGTAGCCGTACAACAGGCAAAGTCCGAGCTCAACCGGGTACACCAGGTCCTGAAGATCAATGGCGGCAGCACCCAGGGCGAGTTCGTGATCAAGGCGCCCATCAGCGGCTTTATCGTACAGAAGACGGCTATCAACAATATGGCTATCCGCAGTGACAATAGCACATCGCTGTTCACCATTTCCGATCTGAAGAATGTATGGATCCAGGCCAATGTGTATGAGTCCAATATCAGCCTGATCAAACAGGGTGAGAATGTCGATGTAACGACACTGGCCTACCCCGGCAGGATCTTCAAAGGAAAGATCGATAAGGTAATGAATGTGCTCGACCCTACTAGTAAAGTCATGAAAGTGCGGGTCGTACTGCCTAACCCCGGGTATCTGCTGAAACCGGAAATGTATGCCAGCATCACCGTGTCCGACAAAGAGAATAAACAATGTCTGAGCATTCCGTCTGAGGCCCTGATCTTCGACCACAGCCAGTACTATGTACTGGTGTATAACAGCAAGACGGACGTAAAAATTACTCCTGTACAAGTGATCAATACCGTTGGCAACAGAACATACCTGGCTTCGGGCGTAAATGACGGCGACAAGGTCATTTCCTCCCAGGCTATTCTGATCTACAATGCATTGAACAGCTAAATCCGACAGACGATACCTACCTAACCGATCTAGCGAAACTTTCTGACAGACCTAACGAAACCTGCCTGATCTGGCGGGACCTGCCACGTATTACATAATTCTTAAACTTAAAGAAGATGAATAAGCTTCTTAGGGCTATTATTGCCTTTTCGCTAAAGAACCGGTACTTCATATTGTTTTGCGCCGTGTTATTGCTGGTGTCCGGTGTACTCACTTTCCGGAGCATGCCCATCGAAGCCTTTCCGGACGAATACAGAGATCAGTATAATTACACAATGGCCCGGGCGCAGCGCCGAAGAGATAGAGAAGTTCATTACTATCCCCATCGAGATCGCCATGAATCCCGTGCAGCAGAAGATCAGCCTTCGGTCGACCAGCATCTTTGGGCTTTCTTATGTCAAACTGATCTTCGACGATGGGGTGATGGACAGGGATGCGCGGTTACAGGTGAATTCATTACTTGCCAATGTCACTCTGCCGCAAGGCATACAGCCGCAGGTTCAGCCGCCTACAGGCCCTACAGGAGAGATCTTCCGATATACGCTGAAGAGCAGCATCCGCGATGACCGCGAATTGAAGACCATGCAGGACTGGGTGATTGACCGTCAGCTTCGGGCTGTACCGGGTGTTGCCGACATCGTCAGCTTTGGCGGACGCGTCAAGACCTACGAGATCAAGGTCGACCCAAGCAAAATCACCAACCTGGGGATCACGCCCCTGGACGTCTATTCGGCCATTCAAAAAAGCAATATCAATATCGGCGGGGACTTTATCGTTCGCAATAACCAGGCATATGTGGTAAGGGGCATCGGGCTGCTGAATGATATCAATGAGATCAGGAACATCATCGTCACGAACACCAACGACATTCCGGTATTAGTAAAGGATGTTGCAGAAGTGGAGATCTCAAATCTGCCGAGACTGGGTCATGTGGGGCGTGCTGATCACATCGATTCAGCCGGTCCGTCCGTGGCGTCCGTTGCCGGGCGTACGGTCGTCGAAGACCAGGATGATGTGGTGGAGGCTATCATCATCATGCGGAAAGGTATGAACCCTACGGATGTGGTGCAGGCGGTAAAGAAAAAGATAGAAAAGCTAAATGACCAGGTACTGCCAAAGGATACAAAGATCGTCCCTTATTATGACCGGGAAAATCTTATTCATTATGCTACGCATACCGTGCTGCACAATCTAATTGAAGGCATCTTGCTGGTCACGTTGCTGGTGTCTTTGTTCATGTTCAACTGGCGGACGACGCTGATCGTATCCATCATCATTCCCCTGGCGCTGCTGTTTGCCTTTATCTGTCTGCACCTGATGGGGATGAGTGCCAATTTGTTGTCTCTCGGAGCTGTAGACTTCGGGATCATCATCGATGGCGCCGTGGTTATGGTGGAAGGTTTGTTCGTGATCCTTGACCACCAGGCGCGGGACCTGGGAATGGAACGTTTTAACAAGATGGCCAAGATGGGGCTGATCAAGAAGAACGGCACCCAGCTGGGGAAGGCCATCTTCTTTGCCAAGCTGATCATCATTACGGGTCTGCTGCCCATCTTTGCATTTCAGAAAGTGGAAGGGAAGCTGTTCTCTCCGTTGGCCTATACTCTTGGCTTTGCGTTACTGGGTGCATTGATCACGACCCTTACTTTAGTTCCGGTGCTGATCAATATGCTGCTCCGGAAGAATGTGCATGAAAAACATAATCCCATTGTCCATTTCCTGACGGCAATGATGGTGAAAGGCTTTACTTTTCATTGGAAGCACAAAAAGACAACGATTACCGTGGCCTTTCTGATCATCGGCGCAGGCTTTTATGCCTTTACTTTACTGGGTACGGAATTCCTCCCTGAGCTTGATGAAGGAGCTATCTGGCTGCGGGCCCAGCTTCCCTATAGCGCGTCTTTGGACCAGTCCGTCCAGACGGCCCGGCAGGTCCGTAAGATCATCATGGAGTTTCCCCAGGTGAAGACGATAGCCTCGCAGACAGGGAGGCCGGATGACGGCACAGACGTAACGGGCTTTTACAACAACGAGTTTGATATCATCCTTTATCCGCGGGAAGAATGGAATCCGAAGATCAGCAAGGACGAGCTCATCGACTCTATGCATCAGCGGCTGGCCGGACTGCCGGGCGTAGACCTCAATTTCTCGCAGCCGATCAGCGATAATATCGAGGAAGCCGTGTCGGGAGTAAAAGGCTCCATTTGTATGAAGATCTTTGGCGACAGCCTTGACTATATGGAAGGAAAGGTTACACAGGCATATGAGGCATTAAGGGATGTAAGGGGCATCGAAGACCTGGGTGTGATCAAAAACATCGGTCAGCCGGAGCTGGACATCGATCTGGATCAGCAGCGGATGGCCTTGTACGGGGTTCAGACAGCAGACGCCAATGCGGTCATCGAGATGGCCATCGGCGGAAAGGCAGCCACTACTCTTTATGAAGGCATCAAGCAATTCGATATCCGGGTACGTTATCCGGAAGCCTACCGCGGGACAATTGACGACATCGGCAATCTACTTGTGCCTTCGCAGAATGGCTCGAAGGTGCCAGTCAGAGAAATCGCGGATATTCATCAAAAGACAGGTCCCTGTCTTATCTTCCGGGATGACAACGAACGATATTCGGCCCTGAAGTTCTCCGTTCGGGGCAGGGATATGGGCAGCACCATTGCCGAGGCCCAGGAAAAGGTTGATAAGGCCGTGAAGCTCCAAAAAGGGTATAACATGGTATGGCAGGGCGATTTTGAGAACCAGCAGCGGGCCACCCACCGGCTGGAGCAGGTAGTACCGATCAGCCTCCTGCTTATCTTCATCCTCTTATTCGTGATGTTTGGCAACCTGAAAGACGCGGGGCTGGTCTTCCTCAATGTGCCTTTCGCGATCGTAGGCGGGGTCATTGCGCTGCATCTTACGGGGACTAATTTCAGCATTTCCGCCGGTATTGGATTCATCGCCCTCTTTGGTATCTGTATCCAGGACGGGGTACTGCTGATCACGGTCTTCAAGCAAAACCTGGAACACATGCATAACCAAAGCCATACTCTGTATACAGCCATCAAGCTGGGGGTCAGCTCCCGGATAAGACCGGTGATGATGACGGCCCTGATGGCGGCGATCGGCTTGTTCCCGGCAGCCATCTCCCATGGCATTGGCTCGGAAAGCAGCCGGCCGCTGGCCCGGGTTGTCATTGGAGGCATACTTTGCGCCATGATCTTTTCCCTGCTGGTCTTTCCGCTGATCTTTGCATGGGCTTACCGGAATGTGGACAGGAAACATGACGGTGAGATCGAATAATACTTAAGAAAAATAGCGCCTTCGGGCGCTTTTTTATACTTTAGCTCATGCGATTGAAAAAATATTGCCTGTCGCTGGTTTTCTTTTCGCTGTGCCTTTCGCTTTCGGCGCAGGAGTTTTTCAGACCGTCAACAACATATAACTCCGGCCGTGTCACTGGCACTATCATAGCAGAATCCGCTATTGGCACGGCCATTACTATAGGGCTGAACTTTCTTTGGTACAAGAAGTTCGCCCATGGGAAGTTCCACTATTTCAATGACAACAATGAGTGGCTGAGTGTCGATAAGGTAGGGCACGCTACAACCGCCTATAATATCGCAGCAATCCAGAGTGATGTATTACGCTGGGGCGGGGTGCGGCCGGGTACGTCTGCTCTGATCGGCACAGCTACGGCACTGGGATTTATGACCATGATCGAGCTGCTGGATGGTCACTTTTCAAAAGGCGATATGCTGGCCAACCTGGCCGGCTGTCTGCTCTTCGAAGGGCAGCAGCTGATGTGGGGACAGCAACGCATCAGCCTGAAATATTCCTATCACGGAACGATCTTCCCGTCCTATCACCCAGCGGAGCTGGGCAGCAATCTGCCGCAGCGCATGTTAAAAGACTATAATGGACAAAGCTATTGGCTCTCTTTTAATATAGCTTCCTTTTTGCCAGCTTCCAGCAATTTTCCACGGTGGCTGAACGTTTCTGCCGGGTATGGAGCAGAGGGTATGATCGGGGCTGTAAAAAACCCGACGGAGATAAATGGCAAGCCCATACCGGCTTACCGGCGTTACCGCCAATTTTATTTTTCGTTTGACACGGATCTCTATCGTATCGACGGGGTTTCGCCACTGGCTTCTACCTTGTTGAAACTCAATCGAACAGTAAAGACTCCAGCGCCTGCCCTGGAATGGAATGAAGTAGATGGAATGAAATTTCATTTTTTTTACTATTGAATTGTTAATCAGCGAAGTGAGTTAACTACCACTTAACTTTTGATTAACTTGCCGACCATAATTTTACCGGATGAACAAAGTGCTCAAAGGCATTCTGGCCTTCTCTCTAAAAAATAAATATTTCATCTTCTTTGCGACGGCTTTGCTGGTAGTTTACGGGGTCATTACATTCAAGAATATGCCTATCGAGGCTTTTCCTGACGTAACCAATACCGAGATCACCATTATCACCCAATGGCCCGGTCGCAGCGCCGAAGAGGTGGAGAAATTCGTTACCATACCGATCGAGCTTTCGATGAATCCGGTTCAGAAGAAAACCAGTCTCCGTAGTACCAGCATATTTGGCTTGTCTGTGGTGAAGCTGATCTTCGAAGACGACGTCCAGGACACCTATGCGCGTCAGCAGGTGAACAACCTTTTGCACAACGCCGATCTTCCGGATAATGTAGACCCGGACGTACAGCCACCCACCGGTCCCACGGGGGAAGTGTACCGGTATACTTTAGAGAGCAATTTCCGCGATACCCGCGAGCTGAAAACTTTGCAGGACTGGGTGGTAGACCGCGAGCTGCGCAGTGTGCCGGGAGTGGCAGACGTCGTCAGCTTCGGGGGAGAGGTCAAGACCTATGAGATCCAGGTCAATCCGCAGGTGCTGAACAACCTGGGGATCACTCCGCTTGACGTCTATAACGCTGTCGGTAAAAGTAATATCAATATCGGCGGTGACATCATCAAAAAGAACTCCCAGGCCTATGTCGTCAGGGGGATTGGACTGCTGAACGATATCAATGAGATCAAGAATATTATCGTTGAGGATAATAATGGCATCCCTGTTCTTGTAAAGGACGTGGCGGAGGTGAAGATCTCCAACCTTCCCCGTCTTGGTGAAGTGGGCCGGACAGACGCCATCGATTCTCCCGGTCAGGCGCGTGTGTATAAGAATAATCCTGACGCCGTGGAAGGTATTGTTCTGATGAGAAAGGGTGAGAACCCGGACCATGTGATCCAGGGATTGAAAGCCGAAGTGGAAAAATTAAACGACCGGATCTTACCTGCGGATACGAAGCTAAAGCCTTTTTATAACCGCGAGGATCTGATCAAGTATGCTACACATACTGTATTGCATAATTTGATAGAGGGTATCCTGCTGGTGACCCTTATCGTATCGCTGTTCATGTTCAACTGGCGGACGACGCTGATCGTGTCCATCATCATACCGCTTTCCCTATTGTTCTCTTTTATCTGTCTCAACTATATGGGCATGTCTGCGAACCTGCTGTCGCTGGGAGCCATTGACTTCGGGATCATCATCGATGGCGCCGTGGTCATGGTCGAGGGCTTATTCGTACTGCTGGATAAAAAGGCGCATGAGGTGGGGATGGAACGGTTCAACCGATTGTCCAAGTTAGGAATGATCCGCAAAAGAGGAGCCGAGCTGGGCAAGGCCATTTTCTTTACCAAGCTGATCATCATCACTGCCCTGCTGCCTATCTTCTCTTTTCAAAAGGTAGAAGGCAAACTATTCTCGCCGCTGGCCTATACGCTTGGCTTCGCGCTGCTGGGTGCCCTGATCTTTACGCTGACCCTTGTTCCCGTGTTGTGTAATGTATTGCTGCGCAAGAATGTAAGAGAAAAACACAACCCGATCGTTCATTTTATCACGGGTGGTGTCATGGGAGGATTCCGTTTTGTCTTCAAGCATAAAAGACCCGCTCTTATTGTCTCCGCAATCGCCATTGCGGCTGGTCTTTATGCCTTCCGTTTCCTCGGCTCGGAATTTCTGCCGGAGCTGAACGAAGGATCTATCTGGGTGAGGGCTACCCTACCCTATAGCATATCGCTGGATACTTCCATGTCCAAGGCCCAGCAGATGCGGGCCATCATGATCAAATTCCCTCAGGTGCGCCGGATCATGTCCCAGACGGGGCGGCCGGATGATGGTACCGATGTGGCCGGCTTTTATAACAATGAATTTGGTGTACAGCTATATCCCCAGGAGGAATGGAGTCCGAAGATCACCAAAGAGGAGCTCATCGACACCATGACAAGGGCCCTGTCTGTCATTCCCGGCGCCGACCTCAACTTCTCCCAGCCCATTATGGATAATGTGGAAGAAGCCGTATCCGGGGTAAAAGGCTCTATCTGCGTCAAGATCTATGGAGACTCCCTCGACTATATGGAACAGCAGTCGGATAAAGTAAATGGGGTATTAAAAAAGATCCAGGGTATCGAGGACCTTGGGGTTATCCGGAATATCGGTCAGCCCGAGCTGGACATCGACCTGGACCAGAGTAAAATGGCGCTGTATGGCGTGCAGACGGCAGACGCAAATGCGGTGATAGAAATGGCCATCGGCGGTAAGGCTGTCTCACAGCTGTATGAAGGCATCCGCAAGTTTGATATTCGCATACGCTTCCCCGAGCAGTTCCGCGCCACTCAGGACGACATCGGCAACCTGTTGGTGCCGACGCAAACGGGCTCTAAAGTTCCGATCCGCGAAATCGCCACTATAACACAGAAGACCGGGCCTTGTCTGATCTTCCGGGATGACAACCGCCGTTATTCGGCCGTGAAGTTCTCGGTCCGTGGCAGGGATATGGGCAGCGCTATCGAAGAGGCACAGCAGAAAGTAGATCAGGCTGTCCAGCTGAAGAAAGGTTACAGCATGGTCTGGCAGGGTGACTTCGAGAACCAGCAGCGCGCGACCAAGCGGCTTGGGCAAGTAGTTCCGATCAGTCTTCTCCTGATCTTTTTATTACTGTTTGTCATGTTCGGCAACCTGAAGGATGCCGGGCTGGTCTTCCTAAACGTACCGACGGCAGTCGTAGGAGGTATTCTGGCCTTGCTGATCACGGGCACCAACTTCAGCATCTCTGCGGGTATTGGTTTCATCGCCTTGTTTGGTATCTGTATCCTGGAAGGGGTACTGCTGATCACAGCCTTCAAACACAACCTGGAGATGATCAGACACAGCGAAAGCCCTTTGTATTCGTCTATCAAGCTTGGCGTAAACGAGCTGATCCGGCCCGTTATGATGACGGCCCTGATGGCGACCATTGGCCTGCTTCCGGCGGCTATCTCCACTGGTATCGGCTCGGAAAGCAGCCGGCCGCTGGCGAGAGTGGTCATCGGGGGGTTGATCTGCGCGACGATATTCTCGCTGCTGATCTTCCCGGTGGTTTTCTTCCTTGCCTACCGAAAGGTGGATACGCTACATCAAAAAGAAGATGATAAGAGTTAAAATAAACGCGGCTTAGGCCGCGTTTATTTTTTCTATATTTGAACTATGGACTCCAATCTGATCTTTATTGCCGTAATTTTTGCCTTGCTGGTTGCCGGTACGCTGGTTTTTCTTTTTCTAAAACAGCGAAAGGAGCTAAAGCTGGCGCAGCAGAACCTGCCTACTGATGGCGGTGCGGCTTCCCGTCAGCTGCAGTTGCAGGCCTATGAACGTCTTCTCCTGTTGACAGACCGTATAGCATTGCCCAATCTTATCCAGCGACTCAACACGCCGGGGCTCAGTGCCCGGGAAATGCAGTCCCTGCTGACACAGAGTATCCGCCAGGAATTCGAGCATAATGTTACCCAACAGATGTATGTAACGGCTGAAGCATGGGATGCGGTCCGTAATTTCAAGGACCAAAACTTGCTGATCATTAATCAGATAGGATCCTTTCTCCCACAGGAAGCCAGCAGCAATGATCTTAACAAGGCCCTGCTTGAACTCCTTATGCAAAATCCGAAGGCTTCCCTGCAGGATATTGTTTCAGAAGCCCTGAGCTTCGAAGCAAAGAAATTGATGTAGTTTTAAGGATAAATAACCCTTCACACCAAACCAGACCTATGCTTCGCCCTTATCTTGTGCTGCTCGGTATAGTTTTTTTCTGTGCCTGCAGCAAACCGGACAATCCGACGCCAACTCCGCCGTCGCCTCCCATCAACGATTCCGTTCCGGTCAAACCGCCTCCTTCGATCGACACAGCTCATTGGAAAATGATCAATACCGGGATCAATACGGTACTTTTGGATATCTGGTTTACTGACAGCCTGCATGGTGTCCTGACCGGAGCTGACTCTATGCTTTATCGTTCGGTTGATGGCGGACAAACTTGGAAGCCGTCTATAAACTCAAAGAGCGATCTGCAGTGTTTATACTTTTTAAATGCCAAACAGGGCTACGCTGCTGGAATCAACAATTTTGCCTACACGCTGGATGGAGGGCAGACTTGGACGGTAAAGGCAATATCAGGCACTTTAATTGATACTATCAGGAGCGCTCCTTATTCTTTTCCATGGCCTAATTTGCAGTTTGTATCCGGCAGCAACGGCTATCTTACTACAGGCAAAGGTCTTTACAAGACTACAGACACAGGGACTACCTGGACTATCGTTAATACACAGCCTGTACATGCTATGTATTTTACGAGCGCAAATACGGGGTATGTCTACTATCCTTACAACTCTTGCAGCAAAACAATAGATGGTAGCCAAACCTGGCAACCTCCCGTTACATTATTGGCGCAGCCTGGCGCTGACCCTGCCGGTGTGGGACTTAATCCGGCACTAAATCTACTCCAATTTACCGATGACCTGCATGGCTGGTATTTAGACGGGTTTGTTGTTGCTGGAACAACGGACGGCGGGCAAACCTGGAATACGCTTCATCAGTTTCAGTCTCAGGGCTATGCCGATATACAAATGCTTTCAAACCAATTAGGGTATCTATGCGGGAAAACCATTATGAAAACTACAGACGGTGGTACCAATTGGCTGACGGATCTTGATCTGGGTGGAGGTTACGCTGCATCCATTTTTATGCTTGATGCAAACCATGGCTGGGCTTGTGGGGCAAGTGGCATGGTATTCAAGTATGGTATCCAAAAATAATCCCACTACTAGTACAAAAACTGCCTGCTCGTATTCACTCCATTTTTTGATACTGTCAGCACATAAACGCCGTGGGGATAATTCCCGGCGCTGATCTGCGCTGTCTGATCACCAGCCTGAGCGTTGATGACCTGGTGGTAAAGCGCCCTGCCATCCTGAGAAAATATGCTCAGCTGGTAGTTACCTGCTTCGCCGATGGACAGCTGCGTTCTGACGGAACCATTCCCCGCTACTACACTACGGATAGCGGTGACAGCGGCTGCGGCTTGCGCCAGGCTTACAACGGTGATGGCTGATTGAAGAGTTGTCCCGTCAGGCTGTAAAGCCGCGACACGATAGAAAAGTCTTGCGACGGCGGGGAGGCTGCCATCTGTGTATTGGAAGCTAAGCTCGGGGGTATTGCTGATCAGGCTGCTGATCGTGGTAAAGTTGTTACCGTCGACGGAACGTTCGATATTGTAGGTTGTACCGGCCTCAAATCCCGCTGCCTGATATTGAAGGCTGATGGCGCTGGCGCTGGCGCTGGCCTTTGCGGTCAGCTCCAACGACAGTGCAGCGAGTACGCCGGAAATGGACTGTCCCTGGATGCTGATATTGTCGGCTACGAAACGGCTGTTACCGCCGGTGTTGATGGTTGTATTATACCCGTATAAACGAAAGGTAACGGCGGATGAGAGTGTTTGAAAGACGGCAGGTAGTGGCACCGTGAATGTAGCATAATTATAGGTCATGCTGTTGGTGGCGTTGTCGGTCGTATAACCGTCGAGGCTGGAACGGAGTCTCCAGTTGTTCGGGCCGGCGCCGGCGGGACTGCCGGTGTTACTACGACGAATGATCATGGTCACAGTATTGAGCACAAGATAATAACCTGTACTGGGACTGACTGAAAATTGAAGATAGGCGTTCGGGTCGATCGCGCCCGTGGGCCATCCGTCCTGGCCATAAAATTCACCGCCGCCATTGAAAGCGTTGCTGACGATTGAAGATCCAAGGGAAATGCTTGGCGCCGTAATATTAGATCCGGTGGTAGCGGCCAGAGTAGTATTGAAATTCCAGTTGGC
>Ga0193717_1000446_pt1 | contig 28149 bp, 27 predicted proteins | sample U2c2metaG_FD_145900 | JGI IMG/M metagenome (GOLD analysis project Ga0193717, IMG submission 145900) | Soil microbial communities from a riparian zone of the East river system, Colorado, United States - U2c2 | ecosystem: Environmental > Terrestrial > Soil > Riparian zone | place: USA: East River...
GACGCTCGGTGAGCCCGAGTCGCTCGGCTGGTCGGTCGGCGACGAACCACTCGAGTCACCACCGTCGGAGCTGCCGGTGCCCGGGTCGGGCTGTGTCGACGGCTCAGGTGACGGCGGCGGGCCCGCCTCACCCGACGGGTTGCCGGGCAGCTGGGCCAACAGGGACGCGTGCTGCGCCTCCAGGTCGGCCTGGCCGTCCTCGCTGGAGACCGTCGGCAGCGTGGCGTGCGCGTCCTCGAGCTTGGACTTCGCCTCGTCGACGTCGCCCTCGGTCAGCGCGGCCTGCGCCTCCCGCAGATCGGCCTTGACCGCCTCGGCGGCCTCGACCGAACGCGCGTGGTCGGCGTACAGAACCTGGGTCAGCGCCCACAGCGTGTCGCCGGGCTGGGCGTCGCGCGCGGCGAGGCCGACGCCGGCGAACGTGATCGCCAGCACCGCGGCCGCGGCGGCGACGGGCACCAGCAGGCGCGGCCGGCGCTTCTTACGCATCCTGGCCGCGTGCACGGTGACGGTCGCGAGCTTGGTGTCCACGAGCTCGCCGATGGGCTCGGCATCCACGTCCCGACGCCACGACATCAACAGCTCGGAAAGCTGCTCGTCACCGAAGTCGCCGAGCATTCCGTCCCGGTCGTCGAGCTTGGCGCCGCCGAGCAGGTCGAGAAACTCGTCATCGGCGTGTACGAGTGCGAGGTCGATGGCCTCGTCGGGCATCTCCGGCTCGGCATGATCGCGTCGATCACTCATTCAGACCACCTCCTCGGCTGACAATGTCTTCCGCAACCGGGCCAGCGCCCGGTGTTGAGCCACCCGGACCGCTCCCGGGGTGGAGCCGATGGCCTCCGCGGTCTCCTCCGCGGACAGACCGACGACCACCCGCAGCAGCACGATGTCCCGCTGCTTCTCCGGCAGCACGTCCAACAGATCCTTCATCCGGCGGCTCAAGTCCTGCTGCATGGCGCGCTGCTCCGGCCCGGCGTCGGTTTCCGGTTCATCCGGAACGTCGGCAACGGGCTCCGAACGGTTACGCCCAGCGGCACGATGTGCGTCCGCGACCTTGTGCGCGGCGATGCCGTACACGAAGGCCAGGAAGGGTCGCCCCTGGTCGCGGTAGCTGGGCAATGCCGTTAGCACCGCGAGACACACCTCCTGTGCGACGTCGTCCGCCGAAGCGAAGGATCGCTCCTGCCTGCCTACCCTCGCGCGGCAGTACCGCACGACCAGTGGGCGGATAGACGCAAGCACCCGGTCAATGGCGCGTGGATCGCCCTCGACGGCAGCGCCTACAGAAGCGTCCAGTCCGTCCCCCAATGTGGTCATCGCAGCGAGCAGCCTCAGTGTTACGCGCAGGTACGGTCAGTTGTTCCTCGACCTCCGCGAGGGGCTGTGCCGTCCCCCACGGAAGTGTCACCCCACCGTACCGCGCAACACAAACCACGCCGTTTTGACCGGATCCAGACACGTCAGAGTTCCCCCGCCTGGTCTAGTCGCCAGCCGCCGTGCTGCCGGACGAGCGTCAGCTCCATCCGGCTCTGCTCGACGCGTGGCTCGGGGCTCTTGGTGTTGGTGACGGTCTGGTCGACGAACACGGCGACCACCGCGGTGCGGTCGTCGGCGCGGACCACGCCCGCCGAACGGGCGGTGGCCTTCGCGATCGCGTGGGTCTGTCGCAGCTCCGCGCCCAACTCGGCGGTGAGATCGTGGAGCTGGGCGGTGAAGTGCGGCGTGGCACTGGCGGCGACCCGGCGGAAGTTGCCGTCCAGGTCGCGGTAGTCGTAGGTGGCGAGATCCTCGGCGAGGAGGATCGCCGTCTGGCGGGCGTCCTCGGTCGCAAGCGTTTGCGCCTCGAGCGTGTCGACCCTCGACTGCAGGTCGGAGATCCGCAGCCAGGCGGTCACAGCCCCGGAGGCAATGAACAGCAGCACGACAAAGACGACGAGTGTCGTGGGCCGCGAGAAGAATCCTCGCGACCCGACCCGATACTCGCCGTCGTCGCCTAACTCACCATCGGAATCGAGCTCAGCGGAGCCATCAGCAAGCCCAGGGTCCGAAGAACCAGGCCTGGCCAACCCATCCCTGTTGCCAGACTCACCCTCGCGAACCCCGGCCCCACCACCTGTCACACGGACAGCCTAGGAGACGAGCCCCCGACGGAACCCGTGCGCCACAGCCTGAGCCCGATCTCGAACTCCGAGCTTGCGGAACAGACGCCGAGCGTGCGTCTTCACCGTGTCCTCGGACAGGTACAGCTCCCGGCCGATCTGGCCGTTGCTCTTGCCCATCGCCATGCCGCGCAGCACCTGCAGCTCGCGATCGGTGAGCTGGACACCAGGGTCGGACGGTTGACGCGGTGCGGGAACCGAGGTGCTTGCCAGCGTGTGCGCGAGCGCGGCCACCAGCTCGGGACGCGAGGCGTCCCAACGCAGGTACCCGCGAGCGCCGCCGGCGATGGCCGCCGCGATGCTGCTCGCGTCGTCCGGGGCGCCGAACACGATGACGTTCGCCGTGGGGTTCGCCGACACGAGGCGACGAGTCGCCTCGACCCCGGTGGGCACCGCACGCTGGGTGCCGACCAGGACCACGTCGACCGGCGCGCGGGAGAAGCGGGCGAGCAGCTCGTCACCGTGCGCTACGCAGTCGATGCGACTAACCCCTGGAACCGCGGACATGACACGGGTCAAGCCTTCCCGAACGCCGCGGCGGTCGTCGCAAATCAAGACCGTCGTCACGGGGACTCCTTCCTGCAGCCGAGTGACGTACTCCTCCCTATCGGACGCTTCGGGGCGAACCTTGACACGATCTGGTGGTAATTCTTCCGACCAGTTCGCCCAGTTGCCCGAGCGTCCCCGTTCACCCGGTTGGGCCAGTGGGTGACGGCACCCACGGAGAACGTTCGGCGAGCCCGCGCCCACGTGGATCCGCACTCCGTAACACACCGTGTAGAACCGAGGTGGCACACCGACGATGCTCGGTTGCCTCGGACGGGTTCAGATCCGCGAGGACCAACGCCGCTGGCCAGACCAGTGACAACAGGTGCAGATCTGTAGCGTCGTCCCGCGCGCGGGTGACCAGCTTTCGGGCCATGGGCCGATCGGACGCGCCCAACGCGGCGGCGAGGACGAGGTCGGACTTGATCCGGTGCCGCGTCGAGCCGGCGCCGGCGGCCCGGTCGGCGGCGGCCTCGGCGTGCGGCAGCGCGAGGTCGGCTCGACCGGCGCTCAACTCGATCTCCGCCGAGACCCAACCGGCGCGGACGTCCGCACGCCAGGTGTCCCTCGGCGCCGCGTCGCGGAGCCTGCGGGCCTCGGCCAGGCCGCCGGTGCCGATCGCGTCGGCGGCGAGCCCGAGCAGGACGTCGGCGGTGGCCTCGCGCGCGTGGGGGTATCGCCCGGCCGCGGCGAGCCCGCGGAGCCCGGCGGCGTCGACCGCGCGGGCGGCGAGGTGCCCACCGAGCTGACGGCGGTGGGAAGCGTAGGTGGCGGCGGCCAGAGCGGCGAGCTCTGCGTCGGGGTGGTTGCGGAGGTCCTCGAGCACGGCCGCGGCCGCCGCGTACCGCCCCTGGCCCCCGAGCACGACGGCGGCGAGCCAGCGCTCACGCGCGTCCTCGGGGAGACCCTCGACGACAAGGTCGGGTCGATCCCCGAAAGCAGCCCGCTCGAACAAGCTCACAAGACTCCGTAAGTAGGTGCGAAGGACGCCTCCGGCCCCCCGGAATCCACACTAGCGACCACCCCCGACAATTCCGGCCGCCCAGCCCGAAGTTGTCCACAACCCCCGCGTGTCCAACGCTCAAGCACCGCGTGTTCAACACTCAAGCACCGCGTGTTCAACACTCAAGCACCGCGTGTTCAACACTCAGGACAGGTGAGTTCAACACTCGCGACCAGCCCCACCCGCCACGAGCCCACGCAGGTCCCCCCGCGAGTCCCCTGTTCGGAACCCGCGCGTCCCCCGTTCAGAACGTGCGAGTTGTCGGTTCGCGAACGTCCCGAACCGACAACTCAGGGGTCCTGAAAGTGCGACTCGCGGGTCCTGAACAGGGGACTCGCGGTCCCTGAGTGTTGAACTCGGGGGGCGTGAGCGTTGGACTCGCGGGGTCTGAGCGTTGGACTCGCGGGGTCTGAGCGTTGGACACGCGGGGTCTGGGTGTTGGACTCGCGGGGGTTTGCTCAGGTGACCAGGGTTTTTATTCTGGTTATTGCTTCTGTCAGGTCGTCCAGGCGGTCTACTCGGTCCGGGAGTTCTGTTGTGAACCAACCCGGGCCGCAGGCGAACAGGCGCACCCGCTGCCGGGTTCTCGGCACCCGCTCGAACACCTCCGCCCGCGCGTGCCTTGGCAGTTGCGCCCACAGGGCCACCGCCGCGGGTCCGGTTCGCCGCACGGCCGCCGCGAGCGCCGCGTCGGGCAGGGCGGCGCCCAGCATCTGTGTGCCGATACCGTCCGTGGCCAGCGCGGCGCGCAGCACGTACAGCGGAAGACTGTGCTGCTCGTCCGGCGCGCAGCACAGCAGCACCGGCCGGGGGTTGCGCGGCGCGGTCACCACGGGCGTCGCGCCGATCATGGCCGCCAGGGTGCACTCGTGGACCAGGTGCTCGACCTCCACGCACTCCCCGGACTGCGCCCACCGGCTGGCGAGCGCGGTGAGGACCGGACGCAACACGTCGTTCCACACGGCGACGACGCCCAGCGCACCGATGCTGTCCGCGATCAACTGCTGGGTAGCGACGGTGTCCATGGCCATCGCCGCCCTGGACAGGCCGAGCACCGACGCCGAGCGCGTGCTGAACTCGCGCAGCAACGCCGCCCCGGAGTCACGCGGAGCGACGACCCGCACGTCCTCGTCCTTCGGCTGCTCGGTCGCCCGCAGCGCGTACCCGGCCGCCTCGGCCGGCGTCGCACCACGCAGGAGCGCCTGCTGCATCAGCTCGAGCCGCGCGACGTCGGCGTGTGTGTACCTGCGGTGCCGGCCGGTCGTGTGCGTACGCGGCCCGATCCCGTAGCGGCGGTCCCACGTGCGCAGCGTCGCGGGCGCGACGCCCAACCGGCGGGCGACGGCCGCGACCGGCAAGGTCTCGTCCTCCGGCACCTCGGAGCTCACGAACGAGACTCCGCCGTCCACGAGCGGAACCCGGCCATGATCGCCCACGGACACCTCCTTCGTCGCCACCCTCCCATCGTCGGGTGATCACGGGTGTCCGGCAACCCGGTCGACGAACACGCAGCGTGGACGTGGTGAACCGATCGGCTGAAATGGGCAACTAATAAGTCGATCACCCTTGAACAAGCTTTGGCGCGGTTCTAGCGTTGGTCTCGCTGCACCGAATGGAGTAGCCGGTACGTGCAAACATCCGGCGAGGGAGGCGGTCACCATGGCAGACACTCGCAGGCTTCCGGGCCCCAACGCGGACGTGTGGGACTGGCAGCTCGAGGGTTCCTGCCGCGGCATGGACAGTGCGTTCTTTTTCCACCCCGACGGTGAACGGGGCCCGGCGCGAGCCCGGCGCGAGTCCAGAGCGAAGGCGGTCTGTCAGGCCTGCCCCGTGCTGGAACTGTGCCGGCAACACGCGCTGGCCGTCCACGAGCCGTACGGGATCTGGGGTGGTCTCTCAGAGGGCGAACGAGAGACCATCATCAAGATGGAGAAGCGCACGCTTGCCGTGGCCACCTAGGTAGAACCGACAACAACGACGAACGCCGCGTCCGGTGGGGGAAAAGCACCGGACGCGGCGTTCGTCGTTGTATGGGTCTCGCTAGTAGCCGGGGCCGTGCCCGTGGCCATGCCCGTGGCCGTGACCGGCCGCGTCGGGCTCCTGTTCCTTCTTCTCCACGACCGACGCCTCGGTGGTGAGCACCATGCGCGCGATGGACGCCGCGTTGGTGATCGCCGAGCGGGTGACCTTCACCGGGTCCACCACACCGTCGGCGAGCAGGTCGCCGTAGGTGAGCGTGGCCGCGTTGAAGCCGTGGCCCCAGTCGAGGTCACGCACCTTGGACACGACGACCGCGCCCTCCTGGCCGCCGTTCGCGGCGATCCAGAACAGCGGCGCGGCGAGCGCGTCGCGGACCAGCCGGACACCGGTGGCCTCGTCGCCGGACACCGTCTTCTCCACCGCGTCGAGCTCCTTGGCCGCGTGCACGAGGGCGGACCCGCCGCCGGGCACGATGCCCTCCTCGACCGCGGCCTTGGTGGCGGCGACCGCGTCCTCGATGCGGTGCTTGCGCTCGGCCAGCTCGGTCTCGGTGGCCGCGCCGACCTTGATGACCGCGATGCCGCCGGACAGCTTCGCCAGCCGCTCCTGCAGCTTCTCGCGGTCCCAGTCGGAGTCGGTGGCCTCAATCTCGCGGCGGATCTGCTCCGCGCGACCGGCCACGTCGGCCTTGGTGCCCGCACCGTCGACCAGCGTCGTCTCGTCCTTGGTGACGACGATGCGCCGGGCGCTGCCCAGCACGTCGAGGTCGGCCTCGGAGAGCTTCATGCCGATGTCGGAGGAGATCACGGTGGCGCCGGTGACGACCGCGAGGTCGTCGAGGAACGCCTTGCGGCGGTCACCGAAGAACGGCGCCTTGACCGCGACCGCGCGGATCGTCTTGCGTACCGAGTTGACGACCAGCGTGGACAGCGCCTCGCCGTCGACGTCCTCGGCGAGGATCAGGACCGGCTTGCCGGTCTGGGCGATCTTCTCGAGCATCGGCAGCAGGTCGTTCAGCGAGGAGATCTTCTCGCGGTGCAGGAGGATGTACGCGTCCTCGAGCACCGCCTGCTGGGTCTCCGGGTCGGTCGCGAAGTACGCCGACAGGTAGCCCTTGTCGAACTGGACACCCTCGGTGATGACGAGCTCGGTGGCCATCGTGGAGGACTCCTCCACGGTGATCACGCCGTCCTCGCCGACCTTCTCGATGGCCTCGCCGAGCAGCGCGCCGATCGAGGCGTCACGGGAGGCGACGGTGCCGACCTGGGCGACGCTGTCGCGGCCCTTGACCGGGGTGGCCTTGGCCTTGAGCGCGTCGATGACCGTGTCGGCGGCGAGCTGGATGCCGACACCGAGCGCCATCGGGTTCGCGCCGGCGGCCACGTTGCGCATGCCGATGCGGACCATCGCCTGTGCGAGCACGGTGGCCGTGGTGGTCCCGTCACCGGCGATGTCGTTGGTCTTCGTGGCGACGTTCTTCGCGAACTGGGCGCCGAGGTTCTCGAACGGGTCGTCCAGCTCGATCTCCCGAGCGATGGTGACGCCGTCGTTGGTGACAGTCGGCCCGCCGAACTTCTTGGCCAGCACGACGTGCCGGCCGCGCGGGCCGAGGGACACTCGCACCGTGTCCGCGAGCTTGTTCACCCCGCGCTCTAGCGCACGACGAGCGTCCTCGTCGTAGCTGATCTGCTTGGGCATGTCCTACCTTTCTTGGACACACAGCGCCCCGGCAGCCCCAGTGGGCCGCCGGGGCGCTGTGGTGTGACTAGCGGCAGGCGTCTAGTTGACGACGGCCAGCACGTCGCGGGCGGAAAGGATCAAATAGTCCTCGCCGTTGTACTTGACCTCGGTGCCGCCGTACTTGGAGTAGATGACGACATCGCCAACCGCAACGTCCAAGGGGACGCGGTTGCCGTTGTCGTCAACTCGGCCCGGGCCGACGGCCAGAACCTTGCCCTCCTGGGGCTTCTCCTTGGCGGTGTCCGGGATAACGAGACCCGACGCCGTCGTGGCCTCGGCTTCGCTCGCCTGGACGACGATCTTGTCCTCGAGCGGCTTGATGTTCACGCTCACCGCGGTGACCTCCACGGGTCGACTCGATTGCGTTGGCAGTTACCAGTGATGCTGCGGCTCCTGCCACCCCGCCGTCGCGGGTGTCGGGGCGGTGTTGGTGCCGTACGACTGGCACTCTACCCACGCGACTGCTAACCACGCAACGAGGGTGCCTTCTGTCGACAGAAGAGACGGCGCGATCGGCTCAGAGCAGTCCGGATACCGCCGATCGGGCGACGACGTTGAGCCGGACGACTACGCTGCTGGCGACTGAAACGTTTGCAGGAGGGAAAACGCAGTGACGTACCCGCAGCAGGGAGGCTACGGGCCACCGCAGGGTGGCTATGGACCGCAGCAGGGCGGGTACCCACCCCCGGGCTACCCACCGCCCGGCTACCCGCCGCCCGGCCCCGGCGGCTACGGCCAGTACCCGCCGCCGAAGAAGAACAACACCGGGCTGATCGTGGGGATCGCGAGCGCGGTCGTGGTCGTGGTGGTCGCCGTCGTGCTCGTGATCGTGCTGACCGGCGACGACGACAAGGACACGGCCGGCAAGGACACGGCGGGTGGCAACGGCGAGAGCGTCGAGGTTCCCGGGCCGAACATGCCCAAGCCGGGCGGGTCGGGCGACTCCGGCTCCGGGTCTGACAGCGGCTCCGGCGGCTCTGGCGAGACGCCGCAGTCGCTCGCGGACGCGGTCGTCGACATCATCGAGACGCAGGACGCCGACGCGATCGACCCGCTGGCGTGCACCAGCGGCGACGCCGACGAGCTGAAGAGCGAGCTCTCGAAGCTCGAGGGCATGGACGTGTCCGCCACGGTCGAGGACGTTCAGGAGTCCGGCGACACCGCGCAGGCGAGCATCCAGATGCAGGCCGGCGGGCAGTCCGAGGGCTTCACCATCGAGATGGCGAAGCAGAACGACTCCTGGTGCGCCTCCGGGATCTAGTCACCAACTAACCCGTTTGGCCGCAAACTATTGACGACCTGGGCGGGCGGCAGCAGAGTTGTGCGCGCTGAGTCGCCCGTCCAGGAGGCCGTCATGTCGAGATCGTCGAGACGCACGATCGTCATCACCGCCGTCGCCGCAAGCTTCGCCATCGGCATGTCGACCGCGGCAGCCGAGCCGGACGTCGGCGGCGCACCACCGGATCGCCAGGAGGCCTACGCCGCCGCGGCACAGGAGTTCGGCGTCCCCCAGAGCGTGCTGCTCGGGGTGTCCTATCTGGAGTCCAGGTGGAACACCAACGCCGGCACGCCGAGCACCAGCGCGGGCTACGGCCCGATGCACCTGACCGACGTGGTCGCCGCGAACCCGGACGGCACGCACCACGACGCAGGCACGGAGGACGCGCGTGGCGACTCCGCCCGCCCGGCCCTGCTGCCCGACGCCGGCGAGAACGACCTGTCCGCGCCCGCGCTGCGCACGATCGAGGCCGCCGCGTCGCTTACCGGGGTGGACACCGCGACGCTGCGGTCCGACCCGGCCCAGAACATCCGCGGCGGCGCCGCGCTGCTCGCGAGCTACCAGCGTGACCTCGGCGTCTCGAGCGACAACCCGGCCGACTGGTACGGCGCGGTCGCCCGCTACAGCGGCGCCACCGACACCGGCTCCGCGAGCACGTTCGCGGCCGAGGTGTTCAAGACGATCAACTCCGGCGCGGCCGAGGTGACCGACGACGGCCAGCGGGTGCGCCTGCCGGCGACGAACGTCGCGCCAGCCACGGACCAGCTCGGCGACCTCGGTCTTCGCGTCACCGACGCCGGCGAGGCCGAGTGCCCCGCCGACCTCGGCTGCGAGTGGATCCCCGCGCCCTACGCGGAGTTCGGCGCCGGCGACTACGGCAACCACGACAAGGCGAACCGGCCGGAGAGCCAGAAGATCGACCACATCGTCATCCACGACACCGAGGGCAGCTACGCGACGACGCTGCGGCTGGTGCAGGACCCGACGTACGTGAGCTGGCAGTACACCCTGCGGTCCGCCGACGGGCACGTCGCGCAGCACGTGAAGACCAAGGACGTCGCGTGGCAGGCCGGCAACTGGTACATCAACTCGAAGTCGATCGGGCTCGAGCACGAGGGCTTCGCGGCCGACGGCGCCTGGTACACCGAGGCGCTGTACCGCTCGTCCGCGAAGCTGGTGCGCTACCTGGCCGGCAAGTACGGCATCCCGTTGGACCGTCAGCACATCCTCGGGCACGACAACGTGCCGGGCACCGTGCCCTCGACCGTGGCCGGCATGCACTGGGACCCGGGCCCCTACTGGGACTGGGCGCACTACTTCGACCTGCTGCGCGCGCCGTTCCGTTCGACGGGGACCCCGCTGACCGGGCTCGTCACGATCAAGCCGAACTACGCGAACAACAAGCCGGCGTTCACCGGCTGTGTCACGGCCGGGGTGCCGTGCGAGCCGCACGGGTCGGGCACGGTGGTGCTGCGCACGGAGCCGCGTGACGACGCGCCGCAACTGACGGACATCGCGCTGCACACGAACGGTTCGCCGGGGACGATGCACATCTCCGACCACTCGTCGCGGGCCGAGACCGGGCAGACGTACGCGATCGCCGAGCGGCGGGGCGCCTGGGTGGCGGTGTGGTACCTGGGCCAGAAGGGCTGGTTCCACTCGGCCGACGCCGCGTGGCAGTTCGGGTTCGTCGTGACGCCGAAGCCGGGGCGCGCGACCGTGCCGGTGTACGGGCGGGCCTACCCGGAGGCGGCGGCCTACCCGGCGGGGATTCCCGTGCAGGCGGTGACTCCGCTGCAGTACTCGCTGCCGGCCGGGCAGAAGTACGCGATCGGGATGGTGGCGCCCGCGGAGTACTACTGGGCGGTGACTTTCGACTCGACGAACCACACGGTGGTGCGCGGGAAGACGAAGTACCTGCAGATCCAGTTCGGACACCGGGTGGCGTTCGTGAACCTGGACGACGTGGACGTCCGGACGTCGATCGGGTAGGTCATCGGTTGTGAGAGCGGGCCTCGGCGTCGTGCCGGGGCCTGCTTCATTTTGGCCTCCGGCCCCCGTGATCCAGCCTACGCGTGGAGGGTGACAGTTTTGGTGGGCGTGCGTGCGGGCGGGCACGGGTTGTCCACAGTGGAGCGGTTGTCCACAGGCGTGGGTTCGGTGGCGGGTTTGTGTCGGTGGGCTCCGGTAGCGTGGTTCGAGGGGGCCGGAGGCCAGCGGGCCCAGCCGGACAGCCGCAGCCGGACAGCCCTGTCAGGTGCCTGCCGGTAGGTCTGCCAGCGAGGTCGGGACCGCGAACGGGGGGCGGCTGGTGCCGCTGATGCGGTATCGGCCCCACGGGTCCGGGTCGGACAACGTGCCGGCGGCCTCGCCGTCCGGGGTGCGGAGCACGACGGCGTCCTTGCGGCTCGTCAACCCCGAGTGCGGCTGTACTCGGCCGTACCAGTGGTACCGCCCGTCCACCGGTTCGAAGTTGCCCCGAAGGGTCACCGTGACGGTCAGCTCCACACCGTCGAGCAGCAGCACCGCCTCGCCCCGGTAACCGTCCTCGTCGTCGCTCACGAGTACATGTTACCGCAAGTCACACGGAAACGGTGGTGACCGGCAACCCCGGGTCGGCCGACAGCTCCAGCGCGGACGGGCGGACGCCCGCGGCCACCAGGTGCGCGCCGAGCGCGGCGATCATCGCGCCGTTGTCCGTACACAGCCGCGGCTTCGGCACCCGCAGCTCGATCCCCGCGTCGGCACAACGCGCGGCGGCCAGTGTGGACAGCCGCGAGTTCGCCGCCACCCCACCGGACACCACCATCGTGCCGATGCCCAGCTCGGTCGCCGCCCGCACGGCCTTCGCCGTCAGCACGTCGGCCACCGCCTCCTGGAACGACGCCGCGACGTCGTCGACCGGGATCTCCTGCCCTTCGCGTGCCTCGACCCACCGCGCGACCGCCGTCTTCAGGCCGGAGAAGGAGAAGTCGTACCGCGCGTCGCGCGGACCGGTGAGGCCGCGCGGGAAACGGATCGCGTCGGGGTTGCCGCGCCGCGCGGCCTTGTCGATCGGCGGGCCGCCAGGGTAGGGCAGGCCCAGGATCCGCGCGACCTTGTCGTACGCCTCGCCTGCCGCGTCGTCGATCGTCGACCCGACCTCGGTGATCTTCGTGGCCAGGTCGTCGACGCGCAGCAACTGCGTGTGCCCGCCGGACACCAACAGCGCGAGGCACGGCGCCGGCAGCGGCCCATGCTCCAGCGTGTCCGCGGCGACGTGCCCCGGCAGATGGTTCGCGCCGTACAGCGGCACATTCAACGCGGCCGCGTACGCCTTCGCCGCCGACACCCCGACGAGCAGCGCGCCCGCGAGCCCCGGCCCGCACGTCACGGCGATGGCGTCCACATCGGACAGTTCGAGCGCGGCGGTCTCGAACGCCCGCGTCACGCTCGGCACCAACGCCTCCAGGTGCGCCCGCGACGCGACCTCCGGCACCACGCCGCCGAACCGCGCGTGCTGGTCCACACTGGACGCGACCTCGTCGGCCAGCAGGGTGAGCGACCCGTCGGTGCCGAGCCGGACGATGCCGATGCCCGTCTCGTCGCACGAGCTCTCGATGCCCAGGATGATCGTCATGTGGCCTCCTCGGCGACCCTCGCGGGGCGGGCCATGGTGTACGCGTCGGCGCCGGAGGGCCAGTAGTACCGGCGCCGCATGCCGATGCGGATGAAACCGTGCGCCTCGTACAGGCCGATCGCGGCGGCGTTGTCGGTGCGCACTTCCAGGTATACCGGTGCGTGGACCTCGTCGGCGCGCGCGAGCAACGCCAGCAGCAACGCGCGGCCGATGCCCTTGCCCTGCCAGTCCGGGTCGACGCCGATGGTGTGCACGCTGGCCTCCGCGTCGTGGCGGCCGCCAAGCACGGAGATCCCGGCGTAGCCGACCAACGCGGTCTCCGCATACGCCCCGACGTAGAAGTGCCCAGCGGACAGCTCGGCCTCGAACGCCGACTCACGCCACGGGTCGTCGCCGGGGAACAGGATCGCCTCCAGCTCGGCGCAGCGGGCGAGATCCTTGCGCCGCAACGGTTCCAGCCGGAACGTCATGGCGAGGTCACCCGTTTGCGCGCGCCCGGCTCCACGGCGTCCGGGCGCCGGAGGTACAGCGGGACGAGCGGGCGCGGCTTGGCGCCCGCGAGCAGCTCGGTGCGGGCGGCACGCACCAGCCCGCCGGGCGTCGGGTGCTCCTGACCAGTGTGCGGCAGGCCGAGGTCGTACAGGGTGGCGCCGTTGCCGGCGACCCGCGCGACGTCGAGCCCGGGGATCCGCTCGATGACGGCGGCCGGCTTGTCCACGGACGGCCCGGCGATCCGGGTGCCGTGGTAGGCCGCCCAGTAGATCTCCTTGCGCCGCGCGTCGGACGCGACGAGCAGGGGGCCCTGGGTGTCGTCGTGGTCGGCGGCGATCGCGTCGAGGGTGCAGACCGGGTAGACCGGCTTGCCGAGCGCGTGCCCGAGGGCGGCGGCCGTGGCCATCCCGGCACGCAGCCCGGTGAACGGGCCCGGCCCGATGCCGCAGACGATCGCGTCGATGTCGGCGAGCGTGTGGCCGGCCGCCGCCAGCGCGCTGAGGATGTGCGGGGTCAGCAGCTCGCCGTGCGCCTTGGCGTCGATGGTGACGCACTGGGCCAGCACGGTCATCGGCTCGAGGTCGACAACCCCGGCGGTGACCGCGGGAGTGGCGGTGTCCACGGCAAGTACCAGCACAACAATCAAGAGTAGCCAGTGTCCGCGCAACGGGACCTAAGGGGACCGTGACGGCGGCCGACCACTATCCACCTGCTGTCCGCACCCTCCGCCGGAACGCAACCAGCACTTTTAATTCCGGGGAGGCGGCTACGGCCAGCGGTCGACTACTGCGGGGAGGTCGATGAGGCGCTGGATCACGGCGTCCGGCTCGACATCCACCGGCACCTGCTGGTACTCCGGGATGTCGCTGTGCGGGACGAGGACGGCGCGCATCCCGGCGGCCTTCGCGCCGGAGATGTCGTCGTAGGGGCGGTCGCCGACGTAGACGCACTCGGCCGGGTCGTCGACGCCAACCGCTGCCATCGCGGCCTGGAACGCCGTCGCATGCGGCTTCGTGTACTCGAGGTCGGAGCTCCACACGAGCGCGTCGAACAGGTGCAGGACGCCGTCGCGGCGCAGTACCTCCTCGTGCCACTCGCGCGGCCACGGGGTGGAGGACAGGACGCCGAGGCGCAGGCCCTTGGCCCTGAGTGCCTCGACCGTTGGCGCGACGTCGGGGTCGGTGTAGGTCGACGGGTCCCAGAACGTGCGGTAGGCGGCCATGCCGGCGTCGTGGTGCGGTGCGTTCGCGGCGGCGAGGACCTGGGCGATGGTGAACGCCTTGTGCTGGTCCCGCGCGACGGTCCAGTGCGCCTCTTCCGCGTCGAGGATGGCCTGCGCGACGGCCGCCGCGCGGACCTCGTCGCCGGGGTGGAGGTGGTCGGCGTAGCTGCGCCAGGCGGCCACGTAGTCGACCGGGAGCCAGGGGGTGAGCGTGCCACCCCAGTCGAAGATCACCGCGCGCATGCCCACCAGCCTACGGTCACGAATGTCGAACTCACCGGTCGTGAGTGTTGAACTCACCCGTCGTGAGTGTTGGACACGCGGGGCCAGCGGGTCTGCCAGCTACCCGACGGCGTGACCTCGGCGAGACGGGAGTCGTCCGCGCGGCGGGTCAGCGTGACCAGTAGGTGGTCGTCCGACAGTCGCTCGCCGCCCTCGCCCCATTCGATGACCACCGCGGCCGCCACCAGCGCCGTGTCCAGGTCGAGGTCGTCGAGCTGGGCCAGCTCGCCGCCCAGCCGGTAGGCGTCCACGTGTACAAGGGGAATCCCCCGTCCGCCGGGCGCCGGGCGGTGCTCGCGGGCGATGACGAACGTCGGCGAGCTGACCCGGCCCACCACGCCGAGCGCGTCGGCGATTCCCTTCGCCAGCACGGTCTTCCCCGCACCGAGCGGCCCGGACAGCAGCACCAGGTCCCCTGGCTCCAGTAGCGACCCGATCCGCCGCCCGAAGCTCAGCGTGTCGCTCTCCGTCCGCAGCTCCACGCTCATCCGCGCCGCCACCACTTACGTCTGCCCGCGTCGTGGCCGTAGGCGCACTGTTGCAGCAGCATCACGAGATGGTCGTTCACGAGCTGCGGCTCCTCCAGCATCACCAGGTGCCCGGCGGCCCGCACGCGCACCAGCTCGGCGTCGGGCAGCTCGAACGCGATCCGCTCCGCGTGGGAGAACTGCGTCATCCGGTCGGCGTCGCCGGACAGGACGAGCACGTGGGTGTGCTTCAGGCCGGCCAGCGCGGCGTACCGGTTGTGCGTGCCGAGCGTGTCGATGAAGTCCGCGAGCACCCGGACCGGGTTCGCGTCCAGCATCTCCATGGTGAAGTCCACCAGGAACGGGCTCACGTCCTTCGAGCCGAACGCCAGCGAGCGCACCGCCCGCCTAGTGAGCTGCCCGCCGGCCGCGCGGACGAACTCGACCATGCCCGGCCGCCAGTCCGCGAGCCTGCCGAGGTTGCGGGTCAACGGGTTGTACCGCGACAGCAGGGGCCTCGGCAGCCCGCGCTTGCCGACCTCACCGGCGGACGTGCCGATCAGCGCGACCCCGTACACCCGGTCCTCGAACAGCTCCGGCCGCTGCTCGGCCAGCGCCATGATCGTCATGCCGCCCATCGAGTGACCGACGAGCACCATCGGCCCGGCCACCTCGTCGATCACCTCGCCGAGGTCGAGGCCGAGCTGGTCGATCGTGCTCGACGCCTCGTTGGCGCGACCCGACCGGCCGTGGCTGCGCTGGTCGTACAGCACCTGCCGCACTCTCGGCTCGGTCAGCCGCGCCAGCGCCTGCCGCTGGTGGTGCCAGCTCAGCCGGTTCAACGCGAACCCGTGCACGAACACGATCGTCAGCTCCGGCTTGCCGCCGTCGGCCGGGTCGACCTCCTCGACCGACAGCGTGATGCCGTCCTGGGTGATCACCGTGCGCTCGCGGTCCGGCCGCAGCGCGCCAAGCCGTTCGCCCGGCAGCCCGTCGGTCTCCCCGCGCCGCCGCGACACACCGACCGCGATCGCCGTGCCGGCCGCCGCGACACCGATCGCGCCACCGATCAGGGCGCCGACCTTCTTCGACACGGTCACCGGTAGCTCCGCGTGATCCTCGGTCGGTACATGCCGGTGACGACCTCGTAATCGATGGTGTCGAGCACTGTCGCCCACTCGGTGGCGGTCGGTTCCCCTCGGGCGCCGGAGGAGAACAGCACGACCTCCGCGCCCGGCTCGACGGCGACGTCGCCGCAGTCGACCGCGAACTGGTCCATGCAGACCCGGCCGACGATCGGTCGCCTGCGACCGGCGAGCCACACGTCCATGCGACCCGACAGGGCGCGGGGCACGCCGTCCGCGTAACCGACCGGCACGAGGGCCAGTGTCGTGTCCCGCTCGGCGGTCCACGTGTGTCCATAGGAGACGGACTCGCCGGCCGCGATCCGTTTGGTGAGCGCGACCGACGAGCGGAACGTCATCGCCGGACGCAGCTCTTCGTGCTGTGGCAACGGGTTCAGGCCGTACATCGCGATGCCGACGCGGACCAGGTCGAAGTGCAGGTCCGGCCTGGACAGCGTGGCGGCCGAGTTGGCGAGGTGCCGCAACGGACGCAGGCCCGCGGTGACCGCGAGGCCGTACGCCGAGTCGAAACGCGCGGCCTGCCGGTCGATCGACGGGTGGCCCGGCTCGTCGGCGCACGCGAGGTGCGACCAGACGGCGACGACCTCGACATGACCGTCGGACTGGGCCTTCGCGGCCGTGTCGACCAGGTCCGGCCACAGGTCGGCAGGACAGCCGTTGCGCGACAGTCCGGTGTCGATCTTGAGGTGAACCCGCGCGGTGCGGTTGGTGGCCTTGGCCGCCGCGGCGATCGCGGCCAGCTCCCGCACGCTCGACGCGGCCAGGTCGACGCCGACGGCGACGCCGGGCGTGAAGTCGGTCTCCGGCACGTCGAGCCAGCTCAGGATCCGTGCCGTCACACCGCCTTCGCGCAGGTGGAGCGCCTCGGCGAGCGAGCACGAGCCGAGCCAGGTGGCGCCGGCGTCGAGTGCGGCGCGGGCCACCGGGAGCGCGCCGTGCCCGTAGCCGTCGGCCTTGACGACGGCCATGGTGGCGGCGCCGGGCGCGCGAGCGGCGAGGAGCGCGACGTTGTGCCGGATGGCGTCGAGGTCGACGAGGACCTCGGCCCGGGGCGGCTTCTGATCAGGCATGACGTCTTTTATCGTCGCACAGCGGCGAGCGCGGAACGGACGGCGTCGGGAATCGAGCGCAGGATCAGCGACGCGGGCGCCGGGGCGCCGTCGGCGGCCAGCTCGGCGGCCCGCACATGTACCCACGCCGCGCAGCCCGCCGCGAGCCACGGGTCCAGCCCGCTCGCCAGCAGCGCGCCGACCAGGCCGGTCAGCACGTCGCCGGAGCCGGCGGTCGCGAGCCACGACGACGTCGCCGGGTTGACCAGCGTGCGGCCGTCCGGCGCGGCGACCACCGTGGCGTTGCCCTTCAGCAGCACCACGCAGTCGAGGCGACGGGACAGCTCGCGGGCGGCGGCCACCCGGTCGGCGCCCAGCTCGATACCAAGCGGCGACGCGATCCGCGCGAACTCGCGGTCGTGTGGCGTGAGCACCACCGGCTGGTCCGGGTCCCGCGCGTCCCACAGGGCCGGCGTCGCGGCGAGCAGCGTGATCCCGTCGGCGTCCACGCAGGTCGGGACGCCGTCGGACAGCACCTCCGTGAGGATGTCCCTGCCGCCCTGACCGGTGCCGAGGCCGGGGCCGACGACCCACGCCTGCACCCGGCCGGCGTCGCCGACCGTGCCGGTCGCGATCAGCTCCGGCCAGCGGCTACGAACGTCTTCTGCGGCCCAGCCGGCGTAGCGGACCATGCCGGACGTGGCCAGCACGGCCGACCCGCACGACAGGACCGCGGCGCCCGGATAGGTCGCCGAGCCGGCCGCCACTCCCGTGACGCCTTGGGTGTACTTGTCGTCAGTCGGGCCGGGGACCCGCCACGCGTAGCCGACGTCGTCGGCCGCCAGCACGACCAGGTCCGGGTCGGGCAGCTCCGGGCCGAGGCCGAGGTCGACAAGGTGGACCGTGCCGCAGCGGACCGTGTTGAGCGCGTGGACGGGCTTGCGGGCGCCGAACGTCACGGTCACGTCCGCGTCGACGGCCGGGCCGTCGACCGCACCCGTGTCCGGGTCGACGCCGCTCGGCAGGTCCACCGCCAGGACCGGCGCCGTGATCCGCGCGACCAGCGCCGCCGCGTCGGGCCGCAACGAGCCGCGCGCGGACAGCCCGACGATCCCGTCGATGACCAGGTCGGGGCCGCCGCGGCCGTCGGCGACCCGGCCGCCGGCCCGCCGGAACGCCGCGAGGCCGTCGGTGTGTGCCCGGTCCGGCGCCAGCAGCACGGCCGTCACCCCGACGGACCGCCGCCGCAGGAACGCGCCGGCGAACAACGCGTCGCCGCCGTTGTCGCCGGCGCCGACCAGCAGCGTCACCCGCCGGCCCGCCACGGCGCCGGTGTGCTCGCGCAGCATGGCCGCGGCCACGACGGACACGCCGAACGCGGCCTTGCGCATCAACGCGCCGTCCGGGACCCGCGACAGCAGCCGGTCCTCCGCGGCCCTGATCTGCTCGGTCGTCCACACGCCATACACGGCGCTACTCCACCGTGACGGACTTGGCGAGGTTGCGCGGCTTGTCGATGTCGTAGCCCCTCGCGCGCGCGATCTCGGCGGACAGGACCTGCAGCGGCACGGTCGCGACCAGCGGTTGCAGCAGCGTCGGCACCGCGGGGATCTCGATCAGCTCGTCCGCGAACGGCCGGACCGTCTCGTCGCCCTCCTCGGCGAGGACGATCGTGCGTGCGCCGCGGGCCTGGATCTCGGAGATGTTCGACACCATCTTCGAGTGCAGGACGGCCCGACTCTTCGGCGAGGGCATCACGATGACGACCGGGAGGCCCTCCTCGATCAACGCGATCGGCCCGTGCTTCAGCTCGCCGGCCGCGAAGCCCTCGGCGTGCATGTACGCCAGCTCCTTGAGCTTCAGCGCGCCTTCCAGTGCCACCGGGTAGCCGACGTGGCGACCGAGGAACAGCACCGCCTTGGAGTCGGCGAGCGAGCGGCCGAGCGCACGCACCTGGTCGACCGTGCCGAGCACCTTGCGCACGGCGTCGGGCATGGCGGTCAGCTCGGCGAACTCGCGGGCGATCTCGTCGGAGTACTTGGTGCCGCGGGCCTGTGCGAGCGCGAGGCCGACCATCAGGTTCGCGGCGATCTGCGCGAGGAACGCCTTGGTAGAGGCGACCCCGATCTCCGGGCCGGCGTGGGTGTACAGCACGGCGTCGGACTCGCGCGGGATCTGCGCGCCGTTGGTGTTGCACACGGCCAGCACGCGGGCCTTCTGCTCACGCGCGTGCCGCACGGCCTCGAGCGTATCGGCGGTCTCGCCGGACTGCGACACGGCGACCACCAGCGTCGCACGGTCCAGCACCGGGTCGCGGTAGCGGAACTCCGATGCCAGCTCCACCTCGACGGGCAGGCGGGTCCAGTGCTCGATGGCGTACTTGGCGACGAGGCCGGAGTGGTAGGCGCTGCCGCACGCGACCACGAAGACCTTGTCGACGTCACGCAGGTCCTGGTCGGTCAACCGCTGCTCGTCGAGGATGATCCGGCCGTCGACGAAGTGGCCGCGCAGCGTGTCGGCCAGCGCCGTCGGCTGCTCCTCGATCTCCTTCAGCATGAAGTACTCGTGGCCGCCCTTCTCGGCGGCCGACAGGTCCCAGTCGACGTGGAACGGGCGGGTCGCCACCTCGGTGCCGTCGAAGTCGGTCACGAGATAACCCTCGCGGGTGATCGTGATGACCTGGTCCTGGCCCAGCTCAACGGCGTCACGCGTGTACTCGATGAACGCGGCCACGTCGGAGGCGACGAACGTCTCCCCCTCGCCGACGCCGACCACCAGCGGCGACGACCGCCGCGCGGCGACGATCAGGTCCGGCTCGTCGACGTGCGTCACGACCAGCGTGAACGCGCCGGACAGGCGCCGGCAGACGGCCCGCAGGCTGGCCGGCAGGTCACCCTTGGTGGCGCCCGCCGCGTTGACACCGTCGTAGGCGGCGGCCATCAGGTGCGCGACGGTCTCGGTGTCGGTGTCGCTGGTCAGCTCGATGCCGGCGGCCTCCAGCTCGGCACGCAGCGCGGCGAAGTTCTCGATGATCCCGTTGTGCACCACGGCGACCTGGCCGGACACGTCGCGGTGCGGGTGGGCGTTGCGGTCCACGGGCGGCCCGTGGGTCGCCCACCGGGTGTGTCCCATGCCCGCGGTGCCGGCGAAGGAGTCCCGCCCCACCTCGTCGAGGCGGTTCTCGAGGTTGGCGAGCCGACCCGCCTTGCGTTCGACCGCCAGCTCACCAGGGCCGGTCAGCACGGCGACGCCGGCCGAGTCGTACCCGCGGTACTCGAGCCGTCGCAACCCGTCGACCACGACGTCCAGGGCCTGGCGATGGCCAACGTATCCCACGATTCCGCACATGCCAGAGAGGGTAACGAGGTGGTCTCGACCCGCCTGCGCGGCCATCGGACGGCCGGACGGCTAAGGTCCCTGACATGGCTGCGCCCAAGCCCAAGCATCTCCTCGAGGAACTGTCCCACCGTGGCCCGCACCGGGTGCTGCGGGGCGATCTCGCGCTCATCGGACTGCCGGGGCTGGTGCTGACGCCGACGTCCGGGCTCGGTCTGCCCGCGGTCGCGTTCGGGCACGGGTGGCTGCAGCCGCCCGACCGGTACCTCGGGCTGTTCCGCCACCTCGCGTCGTGGGGCATCGTCGTCGCGGCGCCTGCCACGCAGCGCGGGCCGCTGGCGTCGCACCGGCTGTTCGCCGCCGACCTGCGCACCGCGCTCGACGTGTGCGTCGGCGTCCGCCTCGGCGACGGCGACATCAGCATCGACGCGACGAAGCTCGGGTTGGCCGGCCACTCGACCGGCGGCGGCGCCGCGGTGCTGGCGGCAGCGGACGACGCACGGGTGCGTGCCGTCGCGACACTCGCCGCGTCACAGACCAAGCCGTTCGCCACGGACGCCGCCGCGCGGTGTGCGATGCCCGCCCTGCACCTGGCCGGCGGCAAGGACGTCGTCGCGCCGTCGGTCGGCCACGCGCGGCTGATCGCGGCGAACTGGGGCGGCGACGCGCAGTTCCGCGTCCTGCCGAAGACCGACCACATGGGCTTCGCCGAGGGCAAGCACTGGAGCGGCCTGTTGATCCCGGGGTCGGCCGACCACGGCGCGCAGAAGCTGTCGCGCGTGCTGCTGACCGCGTTCTTCCTCGTGCACCTCGCCGGGCAGGACCGGTTCCGGCCGCTGCTGGAGTCCGACGTGAAGGGCGCACCGATCGAGGACACGACAGAACTGGTGATGCCCTGAAAGGCGCGTTCAGGGCATTGAACGCCCCCAACGCGCCTTTCAGGGCTTCACCTAGCGCTTTGGGGTTTTGGGCTTTTCTGCCGGGTCTCGGCCTACTACGCCGCTGAAGTTGGACGCCGGGTCTACGTCGTCGAACAGCGAACCCGTCGTCTTCCACTTGCTCTGTCGGGTCTGGTCGCCGCCACCCTGACCGCCACCGCCACCCATGCCACCCATCGGCATGCCGCCCGCCGGGGCGCCACCGGTACCGCCGCCTGCGCCACCCGCCGCGCCGGCACCCGCCGCAGCCGCGGCCGCGGCGCGGTCACCACCGTTGTCCGGGGCCTGCGCGCCCACCATGACGCCAGGGCCGGCGGGCGCCGACGGGGCCGGGGTCTCGGCGCCGCCGAAGCTGCCACCGCCACCACCGCCGCCCATGCCGCCGCCACCCGCGCCGCCGCCACCGGCGCCAGACGGGTCACTGCCGAAGCTCGACGGGGTCTCGACGTCCGGCAGCTCGGTGCCGCCGGGACCGGGCAGGGCCGGGTCGGCACCCGCGTCGAAGTCGAAGTCGTACGTGGCGGGAGTGCCGTCGTCGACGGTCATCTTCATCTGGGAGCTCTGGCCCGGCACCGGCTGCTCCAGCGTGATGGCGGCGTCGCCGTCCTGGATCACGGCCTTGCCGTCGACGGCCTTGATCACGCCGTCCTCGGTCTCCGCACCCGGCTCGTCCGGGGTGAAGTCGACGTCGTACTCCCGTGGCTCGCCCTCGCCGTCGTCGACGGTGACCTTGCTGCGGCCGCGCGCGTCGGGCTGGCCGACGGTGATCGTGCGGTTCCCGTCCTTGATGGTCACCTCCTTCGGCGCGCCACCGGCACCCGGCGTACCGATGCCGCCAGGGCCCGTGCCGGTCGACGAACCGGGTATCGGCAGGCCGGTGACGGGGTCGATCGCGCCGGGCGGGACGCTGCCCGGCGGCGTGTCGACACCGGGCAGGGTGGTGCCCGACGGCGACGTGATGCCCGCCGGGTCGGTGGCTGTGCTGGATCCCGGCGTCGGCACGTCCAGCGGCGGCGGTGACGTGGACGAGGGCGGCGGGGTGTTGACCGGCGGCGGGGTGCTCGACCCCGGCGGCTGCTGCGTGCCGGGCGGTTGCTGGGTGCCCGGCGGCTGGTTCGGGTTGGGCTGACCGGGCGGGGGCGCCTCGCCGAACTTGTTCTCGTACTCCTTGAGGTACTCGTTCAACGTCTCATAGTGCGAGTTGACCGCGGTAAGCGCGTCCTCACAGGCCTGCAGGAAGTTCGCGTACAGGTTGTCGTGCAGGTCCGCGTTGAAGGAATCCCGGATCCACTTCTTGCACTCGCGGATCACATAGTCCTTGTTCTCGTCGTTCAGCCCACAACTGTCGTCGCGGAGCGTGTTCTCGAGATCGCTGCCGCACACCGAGTCCACCCACGCGGCGACCGGGAGGACGTCGTCCTGGTCGTCGAAGTCGCCGGCGGCGAGCGTGACCACCTGCATCGCGATCGCCGGCGTCGCACTCCCGACGGTGCCGTGCACGCCCTGGTACAGCGCGATGATGTCGTTGGCCTTGTCCTTGCACGCCGCGAAGACGTTCGTGACCGCGGTGTCGATCATGTCCGGGGCGGTCTGGAGATACTCGAGGAGATCGGTGACGTTCGGCGTCAGCTTCGTCGAGTAGTACTGGTACGACGCGTTCGCCGCAGGACCCGTCCACTCGCGGTACAACGAGTTCAGCTCAGTCTCGGTCGTACCGTTCAAATCCGTCAACGTCTCGCACGCCGCCCGCAACCGCGCGGCGTCGTCGAGGAAGTTCTTGAACGAGATCCCCAACTGCTCATCGAACCGCTCAGTAATGAACTCCATCTTGATCCGCGCGTGCCGACCCAACGAATCGCTCGGCACCTTGTCATTGACCGGAATGAACTCCTCGAAAATCCTCAACGCCGGACGCGCCTTCTCGAAAAGCTCGTCCGACTTCTGGACGCCGGTCGTCGAGCCTTCCTCCGGGGCCTGCATGTCCTCGATGTCGGACCGGCCAGACTCGACCGCCTCATCCGCAAGACGCCCGGCATAACCCGACCGCTCCGACTCCTCCTCCGCGTCCCCGTAGACGGAGTCGAGCGAACCCTGCTGGTAGTCGCCATCGCGCAGCTTGTACTGGTCGTAGTACCCGCGGACGTCGTCGGGCAGCCGATCCTCGTTGACCCCGTGCGGAGAACTGCCGATGCCACCCTGGTTGTACGGGCTGTAGTAGTTCTCTTGCTTGAGGTACGCCGCAAGCAGGTGCTCCTTGGTGTCGGCGTCCACGTACGGATCGTCGAGGAGCTTCTTGACTTCCTCCCACGACTTGCTCATCTAGTCACCCCTTGCCTGGGTCTTCAGATCCCGGCCCGGACCCGCCGGTCAAGCGAATCACGACACAGCCGACCATGCCGTCCCGGTCCACCGAGGTGACCACCGCGAGCCGCCCTCGGGCGCTCGTGTCCACCTCGGCGAGGCTGAGCAGCGCGACGAGTCCGAAGACGCCGCTCGCGGCGCCCGTGTCCCCGATGAGCTGACCCGGAACAACAACAGTGCCGACCTGCTGACCCAAAACCTCACCTGCTGCTTCGTGTTCTACTTCGGACAGTTCCTGGTCGGTCGCGGACGACGCGTGCCCCCACACGTCGGCCGCGGTGAACCCGCCGGTGGCCATGGCGCCCCGCAGACACTCAACCAGCGCACGCCGTGGCTCGCCGTCCACCGCCAACCGGGTGTCCAACGCTACGACCTCCGCGAGCGCCGGTCGGTTCCCCGCCGCCGTGGTTTGCAAAAACAACAGGGCGCAACCCTCGCCGAGTACGGCGGTGTTGCCGGCGCCGCGTTCGAGCAGCTCACGCGCGCCGCTGTGCTCCTCGACCGCGCCGGCGAACACCCCGGTCGCGCGGCCGGTCCGCAGCAACCGCGCCGCGTACCGCAGCACTGCGGGCCCGGCGACCCGGCCCGCAGCGATCGTGCTGTTCGGGCCGGTAAGACCGTGCCAGCTCGCGCACTGCGCGGCGGCGGAGTTCATCAGCGCGAACGGCATCTGCGCCGGGTTCACGAAGTAGGGCTTGCGGCGGGTCAGCGAGTCGCGGGTGAACTCGAACTGGGTCCGCGCGCTGCCGCTGGTCGTGCCGAGCGCGACACCGGTGCGCGGGTCCGGCAGCACCGAGCCGTCCTCGTCGCGCTGCAAGCCCCGTACGGTGGCCACGGCGAGCGCGGTGGTCCGGTCCATGGAGCTGGTTCCCTTGCGCCCCAACTGTTCGATGCGGTCGAACGCCGGCACCAGCCGCGCATGTCTGGTCGCCCAGTCGTCCACTGTGGACACCGCGTCGACCGGGACGCCGCGCCGCACCCCGTCGGCGAACGCCGCGCGGCCGTGGCCGAACGGCGAGAGCGCGGACCACGCGGAGATCACGATGCCGGTCACGGTCCGTTCCGTCCGAACAGAACGATGGAGTTGTTGCCACCGAAGGCAAGCGCGTTGTTCTGCACCACTCGCAGGTCGGCGGGGACGGACTCGTTTGGCACGCAGTCGACGTCGCACGCCGGGTCGGTGGTGGTGTGGTTGATCGTCGGCGGGATGAACCCCTCCGCGATCGCCAGCGCGCACGCGATCGCGGAAAGCGCGCTCGCCGCGCCCATCGTGTGGCCCAGCATCGACTTCACCGACACCGTGCGGGGCGCCGCCGGGCCGAACACGTCGTGGATCGCGCCGCACTCGGTGGCATCGTTGGCTTTCGTGCCGGTGCCGTGCGCGGAGATCAGGTCGACGTCGGCGGGCGTGACACCCGCGTCGTCAAGCGCGAGCCGCATGCAGCTCGCGACGCTGTCCCGGTCCGGCGCGACCGGATGACCCGCGTCGCAGTTGAGGCCGTAGCCGAGCACCTCGGCGTAGATCCGGGCACCCCGCGCGACCGCGGCGGCCAACGGCTCCAGCACGAGCACACCGGCGCCCTCGCCGGTGAGGATGCCCTGCCGGTCGACATCGAAGGGCCGGCAGCGTTGCGGGTCCACCGCGCCGAGCCGGTAGAAACCGGTGAACGTCATGCGGCACATGGCATCCGCGCCACCGCACAGCGCCACGTCCACGTCGCCGTCGGCGACCGCGTCGAACCCGTTGCCGATCGCGTAGTTGCCGGCCGCGCACGCCGTCGCGACGGTCGAGAGGTCCACATCGGACAGTGCGAGCTCACGCGCGACGGCGACCGGCAACGAGCCGGCCGGCACCCGACGGGTCAGCCCGGCCGGCACGGCCCGCCCCCGCACGACGTGCTCGGCGACCCGCTCACCGGCGTCGCCGCCACCGTCGGTCGTGCCGAGACACACCATGGCCCTGGCCTTCCGCAGATCGGCGAGCCCGGCGTCCTCGACCGCCATGCGCGCGGCCGCGACGGAGAACTGCGCGGCCCGGCCGAGACTCTCGACCGGCTGCTCGGTGACCCACCGCTCCGGTTCGAACCCGACGACCTCACAACCGACGCTGTGCGCGAAGCCCTCGGTGTCGAACACCGAGATCGGCCGCGCCCCACTACGGCCGGACCGCAGCCCGGCCGTGTACTCGGCGACACTGGTGCCGATGCTCGACACCACACCGAGCCCGGTAACCACAACACGCTGCTGTGTCATGGGTCGCTGCGCTCCTCCGCTAGACGCCGTCTTCCCTCCTCCGTGCTCGGCGCTGGCGCGCCTGCGCGCGAGCGTCAGTCCAGACGGCGCCCGCTCCGTCGCTCCGCTCCCTGCTCACTTGTCGAGTGCGTCGCTCAGTACGGCGTACACCCCGTCGAGGTTGACGAGCCGTTCGAACTCGGCCGCGTCCACCTCGACGTCGAACTCGATCTCCAGGTTCGCCAGCAGCTCGATCAGCTTCATCGAGTCGGCGCCGAGGTCCGCCACGAAGTGGTCGTTCGGACCGACCTGGTCCTCGTCCACCTCGAGCACCCGGCACACGAGCGCCTTGATCTCGTCGGACCGCTCGGCGACCGTCGCGTTCACTGGTTCCGCATCCAGCTCGACTGGTTGGAGTAGTCGTCCTCGTCGTCGAGGACCTCCCGCTCGGCCACCGGCCGGCGGGTGCCCCTCGGCGGGGTCGGTGCGGGCGGCGCCTCCGGTGCGGGCGGCGGCATGGGCGGCGCGGCGCGCGCCTCCCCTTCGTCGGCGATCGTGCCGATGCCGCCCGGCGGGGTTTCGTCGCGCGGCGGGACCTGCGGGATCGCGGCACGGTAGTTGTACGGATTCTTCGACGGGTCCTCGTCCTCGAAGCCGAAGCCCATGACGAAGTCCTTGTCCTCCTCCGTCTTCTCCGTCGCCCAACCACCGGCCTGCGCGCGGCGCCGGCCGAGCTCACCCATGTGCTTGGCGACCTGCGCCGCCACCGGGCCCTGCTTCTTGAACGCGTCGAGCGCCTGCTCACGCCTGGCGCGGAAGTTGCGGTCCCGCAACGCGCGGCGCTCGGACATCTCCCGCTGGACCTGCGCCATCTTGGCCCGTGCCGCCGCGGCCCGGTCGTAAGCGCCCATCGGTTACCCCTCCTCGCTCAGTTGCCCTCGACGCCGAACGCGCCACTCAGCCGCTGCGGGTCGGCCGGCTCGTCGAACAGGTCGCCGGTGGTGCGCCACTGGGTGCCGGCCCGCTCGCCGTCACCACCGCCGCCGCCCCCGCCACCTGGTGCGCCACCCATCATCGGCATGCCACCGCCACCGGTGCCAGGATGCGCCTGGTCCTGCCCGGACTGGTCGCCGGGGGCGGCATCGTCGGCACCGTCAGCATCGTCGGCGCTCGGCAGGCCCGCCTCGCCGCCGGACTCGTTCTGGCCCTGCATGTACGGCGACGGGTCGCCGTCCGGCACACCGAACGAGCCGGCCTGTCCGCCGCTGCCGCCCTGGTCGGCGAACCCGGACATGGTCGGGTCGTCCGCGGCCGACGCGGTCGTGGCGAACGCGTGCGACTGCTGACCAGCCGGGTCGCCGTAGGCCGGCTGCGTGCTGACCTGGTCACCCTGCAGCGAAGCAGGCGCCTCACCGAACGCGGGCTGGGTACCCACCTGGTCGCCCTGTAGCGAAGCGGGTGCCTCGCCGTAGGCCGGCTGGGTGCTGACCTGGTCGCCGTCCGGTGTGAAGTCGGCCTGGTCGACCTGCTGGTTCGCGTCGACCAGCTCCTGCGGCATCGCACCGACGGCCGGCTGACCGAGGTCGCCGCCGACCTGCTGCGTACCCGGCGTGTCCGTCGGGGTCGTCGCGTCGGAGTAGTCGTGGTTGTAGGTGGTCGGGTTACCGGTGCCGTCGTCGACGGTGACCACGACCGTGTCGGACTGGCCGTCCGGCCGTTCCGCGGTGATCGTCAGGTCGCCGTCGGTGATCACGCACGTGCCGTCCGGACCCGGCTCGATCGGCGCGTCCGGACCCGGCGCGGTCGGCGGCTCGCCGTTCGGACCGAAGTCACCCGTCGCGACCGGCTGCTGGCCGGGCTGCCCCGGGGTGCCGGGCAGCGTGGTCGCGTCCGCGGCGCCGAAGTCGAGCGTGTAGCTCTTCGGCGGCCCGGTGCCGTCGTCGACCGTGACCTTGACCTGGCCCTGACCGTCCGGGCTGGTGACCGAGATCTGCCGGTCGCCGTCCTGGATGGTGACCGTCTCCTCCTGATCGCCGCCCGGAGTGGTCGGCATCGTGGGATCGGTCGGGTCGTTCGGGTCCGTCGGGTCGCCCGACGGGTCCGTCGGGCCCGGCGTCGGCACCTCGGGCGGCTTCGGCGGGTCGGTCGGCGGTGGCGTCGGCACCTCCGGCGGGGTGGGCGGCTCCGAAGGACCGGGGCCACCAGGTCCCGGACCGCCGGGGCCAGGACCACCAGGTCCCGGTCCACCGGGGCCAGGTCCACCTGGCGGCGGGGGCGGCGGGGGCGGGGGCGGCGGCGG